>OBEQ010124246.1_pt1 | contig 223649 bp, 216 predicted proteins | sample 1670901 | NCBI WGS metagenome assembly OBEQ01 (sample SAMEA104232315, study PRJEB22302) | groundwater metagenome | biome: forest; feature: aquifer; material: groundwater | place: USA | collected 2011-08-07 | depth 5.4 m
TATGGCAGAGTGCATAAAGCAGGCCCTAAGAAAGATTATCTTTTTCGCCTTGACGCGCCGGAAAGAGCCGCGAAAAATAATATCCGGAATGTAAATATCGGGGTTTTATTGGGGTTAAGCGATTGGCGCAGAGAAATTTTTTTAATGGGTTTGCACGCGAAATATCTTCAGGATAAATTTAGTAATGTGGAAATCAGCGTGTCAGTTCCCAGGTTAAGGCCGTATATCGGTGATTTTCAATTATCAAGCCAGGTTAGCGATAAAAATCTGGCGCAGATAATTATCGCTCTGAGGATTTTTCTGCCCCGCTTGGGGATCAGCCTGTCAACAAGGGAAGAGCCCGTATTAAGGGAAAACTTGTTGCCGTTGGGCATTACCCGTATGTCGGCGGGATCTTCTACTTGTGTAGGCGGACATACCTCAGGAAATCCTAAAGAACTAAATCCTCCCCAATTTGAAATCTCCGACACAAGAAATGTGGAAGAGATTAAGGCTATGTTAGCGGAAAAAGGTTACCAGCCGGTTTTAAAAGATTGGATATGATAAATGTAAGAAAAAGAAAACGTTTTCTTGAGATGGCTTGTAACCTCTTGATTTATTAATAGTTATGAGTTATCCTTTCTTTATAGTCAAATTTATATAAAAAGTCCGTTATCTTAATTTAAAAATGGGGGGGAAACAAATGAGAAATGTTAATCTGAAATTATTAATTATTTTTTTAGTCATGTTTATTTTTGGGTTAGGGGTAAACAATATTTATCCGCTGCAGGGGAGAGAGGAACTTTCTGCGGACAAAGAACAAAACAAAATAATATCGCCCCGGAATGGCTTTGCTGAGAGTAAAAAGGTTGAATATGCCCCGGATGAAATAATCGTGAAGTTGAAGGAAGGGAAAAACTTAGATGATATAAAAGAGCTTAATGAAGAATACAACGTCATTTCGAGCGAGAAGATCTTTAAAGAAGCAACTAAAGCCGAAGACGTTTTAAAACAATTAAAGGAAAAACTGTCAAAATTAGGGACAGAGCACGATAATTGGTATTGGCAGTTGGATAAGAATTCAAAGGAGTATAAAGAACATGCCGCTAAGCTGCAGAAAGAAAAAGAGGAAGTTCAGGGGCAAATAGCGGCGCAGGAAGAATTGATATCCCGTTTAGAGCAGAGGCAAAAGAGGGCTCCGGAAGGCGCTGTTACTGCCGATTTGGGCAATATTTATGTTTTAAAGGCCAAAGAGAATACGTCTATACCCGTGATGGTTGGCGCTTACAATGCAAATCCGAATGTGGAATACGCGCAGCCAAATTATAAAAATGAAACCTATATGGTGCTCAACGACCCGTATTTTTTCTCAACCAATTCCTGGGGGCAGGGCTACGATGATCTTTGGGGCTTAAAAAAAACAAACGCGCCCTGGGCATGGGATATGTCGCAGGGATCAGGCGTAGTTGTAGCAGTGATAGATACGGGGTTAGATTATAATCACGAAGACATATTTTCAAATGCCTGGACTAATTTAAATGAGATTGCCAATAATGGAATAGATGATGATGGAAATGGTTATATAGATGATAGAAGAGGAATAGATCTTAGCGGTGATACTAACGGTACAATAATAAAAGATCTTAATCCAATAGATTTTATTGGCCATGGCACTCATGTCTCCGGAATAATCGCGGCCATAGGCAATAACGGAAAAGGAATAATCGGTGTTGCCCCCAAGGCAAAGATAATGCCGGTAAAGATATTCCCCAACGCGTATGATAGTGTCTGCGCGGCAGCTATTAAATATGCTGCCGACAGCGGGGCGGATATATTAAATAATTCCTGGGGGCCAAGCGGATCACATGTTTCTAATCCGGTAATTGAGGATGCGATACGTTACGCGTATGCCAAAGGATGCGTGATAATATTTGCCGCAGGCAATTATTCTGCTGATACCGCGTACTTTGCTCCCGCGAATAGCCCTATGGTTATAGCTGTAGCGTCTACAGACCGCTTTGACAAAAAATCAGATTTTTCTAATTACGGCGTAACGATAGATGTTGGAGCTCCCGGAGGAGACAGCGAAAATAACAGTTTAAACAAGGCTTTTCAGAATATCTTATCTCTAAGAGCAGGCGGAACTGATCTGTATGGCGATGGTATCAGTATCGTAAATACTAAATATTATCGCGCGAGAGGAACTTCTATGGCTTGCCCTTATGTGTCCGGTTTAGCGGCGCTAGTGCTTGCAAAATATCCGGCTTTTAGCAATGAAGATATACGCCAGGTGTTGCGTGTTTCAGCTTATGACGCTGAGACTCCGGGGTTTGATATTTACACCGGCGCCGGCCGTATCAACGCGACGAAGGCGTTGGCAATAAATTCAGTATTGCGCGCTAAGATTACAAGCCCTGTTAATGGCTCCAGCTTGGATCAAGTAGCTAAGTTAGTCGCGGTTAGCGGCACAGCTATGGGAACTAATTTCAAACAATTTGAGTTGTTCTTTGCTCCGAAAAATAATCTTGGTAATTGGGCTCCCATAGGTAGTGCACCAATACAATTTCCTGTAGGAAACGGGGTTTTGAGAGTATGGAGTATAAGAAATTTAACAACAGCTTCTTATGTATTGAAATTAGTTGCTACAGATTATAGCGGCCTTCAATTCCAGAATTACGCGGAAGTTAATGTGGAACACAGCGCCAAACGCATTACAACAAATTCAAATACCCAATATATGCCTGCGGTATCTAATAATCGTATTGTTTGGTGGGATTTTCGTAATGGGGAAAATAATTGGGATATATATCTTTATGATTTATCAACAAATGCGGAGCGAAGGATCACGGTTAATAGCGCTAATCAGGGGCGCCCCCGGATTTCGGGCAATTGTATTGTATACAGTGATAAACGTAATGGGAATTGGGATATTTACCTGTATGATTTAACTACCAATACGGAACGACAGATTACCTCTAATCCTGCTGATCAGTTAAGTCCGGCTATTTCGGGCAATCGTATCGTCTGGGAAGATTATCGTAACGGCAACAGCGATATTTATATGTACGATTTAAGCACCAACAAAGAAAAACGGATCACTGTTAATACATTTGATGAGAATTATCCGGAGATATCAGGTGATCGTATTGTATGGGTTGATTATCGTAACGGCAACAGCGATATTTATCTTTATGATTTAGCCGCTAACGCGGAACGCAGGATCACAACCGATCCATCTATGCATGGTTTTCCGGCGATATCGGGTAATCGTATTGTTTGGACCGATGACCGTAACGGGAATTTAGACATTTATCTATACGATTTAACCACAAATACAGAACGTCAGGTTACAACCGATATTCAAGGGCAGATTTATCCCCATATTTCAGGGGATCGTATAGTTTGGGAAGATGGGCGTAACGGAAACTTTGATATTTACCTATATGATTTAGCCGCCAATAAGGAACAACAGCTTACTTCTAATTTGGATTGGCAACGAAATCCCGATATTTCAGGAGATAATATAGTTTGGGAGGATTATCGTAACGGGAATGCTGAAATTTATTTTCTGGGGGTATATCCTACTTCTCCTAAAGTCACTGATGCAGGAACTTATACCTCTAGCTCTTCTGTTTTAAGCGCCTCCTGGACTTTAAGCAGCGACCCTTATTCGGCAATAGCCGGATATGAATATAAGATAACGCGGGATTCTATTACAGGGCCGATAATCAAAAACTGGACATATACTACTAACGGCGTTGCTTCCGGAACTACGCCCGCAGTAACAGTGGGAGGGTTGGCACTAGTACAGGGCAAAACGTATTATTTCAGCGTGAGAGCAAAGAATGGAGTTGGTTTATATAGCATACCCGGTTATTCTAATGGCATAAAAATTGACATTACCCCACCTACAACTCCCGTGGTCACTGATGGAGGCACTTATACAAGTAGCGCAACTACTCTTACCGCGCGATGGACGAGTTCCGACCCGGAATCCGGCATTAAAAGTTATTCTTATAAGATTACTCAGGATTCCGTCATAGGTACAGTAGTTAAAAATTGGACTTCTACAGGAACTACTCCTTCAGTTACTGCAACCGGTTTAACGCTTCAGCAGGGGAAACAGTATTATTTTACTGTTATAGCTGAGAATCCATTAAAACAATTGAGCGTGCAGGGTTACTCTAATGGTATTAAAGTTGATACTACAGCTCCCAGTGCCCCTACTGTAGCAGATGAGGGCGTATCTACTATCAGTACCACTTCTCTAAAAGTCTTGTGGGTATTATCCAGTGATGCCGAATCGGGAATAGCCAATTATGAATATAAGATAACCCAGGATTCAATTTCTGGAGCTATAATCAAAAACTGGACAGTTACTACTAACGGAGTCGTATCAGGCACAAGCCCTGCGGTAACAGTAACCGGATTAACGCTTGGGCATGGGAAGAATTATTATTTTAGTATGCGGGCAAAGAATGGAGCGGGGATATACAGCGCAGTGAAATATTCAAATGGAATTTTAGTGAAATAGAGCAATAGATTTATTTTATTCGAAGAAATAATTTTTAGCCGGCTTTCTTTTAGCCGGCTTTTTTTCTTGACAAAAAAGAAAAATAATTATATTATAAAATTCTTTGTTAAAGTGTTTAACAGTATGTTTATCAATTACTAAGGTATATTTTTGGGGGAGGAAAGAATGGGGAAGTTTTGTAAGTCTTTATCGATTGCCGTATTTGTTTTTATTATAAGCAGTTTTTTTACTTTTGCTTTTGCTACTTCAGCTACAGTATCTGTATCCGGTTCAAGAGGGCTGATCACTATTTCCGGAAGCGCTACTTTTCCGTTATCGCCGACAGGCCAAATTATAGGAGGCAGCCTTTCATTTTATGTAGATGGGGCGTATGTTGGAGGAACATCTACCACAACTTTATCTTCGTTATCGTATTCCGTGCCTTATGATTCAACTCAAGCTATTGACGGCTCTCATACTTTTTCAACCAAAGCAATAGCTAATGATAAAAGCACTGCTTCGGCCGCAATAGCTGTTACAACTTATAACACTCCTGAAATTACCATTAATTCCCCTTCAGGGGCTACCACCGGCGTAGTTAAATGTAATATATCTTATGACTTTCCAAGCAGCCCACGCGGCGGGTCGATTGCCGTGTCTCTCATTAAGCCGGGCGTTGTTAATTCTTCTTTAAAAAGCAAAGATGTTATCCTTAATTCTTCGGCTCCGACAAGCGGCACTTTTGAATTTGATTTTGACAGCACGCAATGGGTAAATGATAGCTATCAGATACAAGTTAAAGCTTATGTAAAGCCGCTTCCGTTGCGTAGCACAATTAATATTAACATTACGGAGAAAAGTATTACGACCTCTAATACCCCTAAAATTACCATTAATTCTCCATCCTGGAATATCCGTGGCGTGGTTAGGTGCAGTATTTCTTATGAATACCCAAGTAGTCCGCGTAAAGGGACGCTTGCTGTTTATCTTGTTAAGCCGGGTGTTGTTAACTCTTATTTAAAGGGCAAAGATGTTATCCTTAGTTCTTCGGCTTTGACAAGCGGCACTCTTGATTTTAGTTTTAATAGCGCGGCTTGGGCGGATGATGTTTATCAGGTACAAGTTAAGGCTTATATAAATCCACCGCCGTTTCGCAGCCGCATTAATATCAGTGACACCGGTAAGGATGTCTTAATCAGTAATAATGTTTCTGCCGATGAAACTATACCTCTAAATAAATCTACATTGGTCGGCGAGCCTATAAACGTTGCTAACGGCAATATGTTTACTTCAAAAACCGATATTTCTATTCCCGCCAGAGAGATCGCTTTAGAATTATCGCGGACATACAATTCTCAGGATAATTTTAACGGCGGTTTTGGCTGGGGCTGGCGCTCTAATTTCGATATTACTTTAACTCAAAAAACAGCCCTGTTTGTTATTGAGGTTGATGAAACAGGTGTTTCTACGATGTATGGGAAGTCTAGTTTAAGCGGCATTTATTTCACTTCGCCGGGGAACCATTCCGTATTGACTAAAAATACGGACGGCACATATACCATAGTAAAAAAAGAAGGCAAGAAGCTTTCTTTTGACATTAACGGCAGGCTTATAAAGATAGAAGGCAGAAACGGCAATGCTGTAAATATCCTGCGCGACTCAAGCGGTGTTATCTCAGAGGTAAGTGATTCCGCAAACAGAAAGTTATTGTTTACCAAGAATTCGTCCGGCCGTATCACTCAGGTATCCGATCCCGCGGGAAGGATCTTTAAATATGAATATGACGCAAACTCTAACCTGACTAAAACTATCGATCCGTTAAATAATCAGGCCCTTTATCAATATGATTCGGCCCATAATCTTATACGTTTCATCGATGAGAATAGCCATACGTTGTATTTTCAATATGATTCTTCCGGCCGGGCGTACCATTCCTGGCAGGACGGCGGAAATAACGAAGTTACTTTATCTTATAACCCGGCCGCTAAAACAACCGATGTAACCGATTCTTTAGGCAATACTTCCAGGTATGAATATAACGACTACGGGTTGGTTGTAAAAATCACCAACAGCCAAAACGCGGTTCAAAGTTTCACCTGGGACGCGGATTTAAATAAAACTTCCTTGACCAATCAGAACGGGTTTACCACTTTTTTTACTTACGATAACAAAGCTAACCTGCTGAGTGTAAAGGATCCGTTGAATAATATTACTACCTTTACTTATGAGCCTGACTTTAGCCTTGTCAGTTCAATAACTAACGCCGCGGGAAAAACCACAGAATACCTTTATGATATTAAAGGTAATTTGATTCAGGTTAAAGACGCTCTGAATAATCTTACTAAACATTCATATGATGCCTCAGGAGCGCTTATTCAGACTCAGGATGCCAACAACAATATTTCTACTTTTAGCTATGATGCATACGGGAATTTAGCTGTACTTACTAACGCGCTAAATAGCTCAACGAATTTTAGTTATGACGTGCTTGGTAACAGCATTCAGGTTACCGACGCCAAAGGCAATGCCACGCAGTTTGGCTACGATTTATTGAACCGGCTAAAGCAGGTAACTTATCCGGACGGGTCAAAGGTTGGTTATACTTATGACGCGGTGGGGAATTTAATTACATTGACTGATGCCGCTAATCAGAATACCACCTATACTTATGACGTGGTTGACCGGCTTATTCAGTTAACCGATGCTTCGGGCAATATTACTAAATACAATTATGATAAAGAGGGCAACAAATTAAGCGTTATTGACGCGAATTTAAATACTACGCAATACACTTATGACAGCCTGTACCGGTTGATCAAAACCGTTGACGTGTTAAATAAACAAACCGGCTATGTGTATGACCCGGCCGGGAACCTGATTTCTGTAACTGATGCCAAGGGGAATGTAACAAACTATACCTATGACGCGAATAATCGCCGCGCGCAAACTATCTATCCCGATAATTCAAAGGAAGAATATAGCTATGATGTAAACTCGAATTTGGCCGCGAAAACGGCGCCAAATGGAAAAATCATTTATTATGAATACGATATCTTGAACAGGTTAGTGGAAAAGGGGCTCATTCCTAAGGGGTCTGTTCCTGATAGTACGGTGACCTATAGTTATGACGCAGGCTCAAGGTTAAACCGGGTAACCGATAAGAACGGAGTCATAGCCTACGAATTCGACGCGCTAAATAGGATGACAAAAGTAACTTATCCTGACGGGAAATCTGTCGCCTATGCTTACGATGCAAATTCAAACCGCGCCAAACTGACTTATCCTGATTCCAGCTATATCACATATGATTACGACCGGTTGAATCGCCTGGCCGCGATTAAGGACGAATCAGCTAATCTTGTGGCAAGTTACGCGTATGATGTTTTATCCCGCAGGCAGCAGTTGAGCTATGCCAATGGGACGCAAACGGTTTATACCTATGATAGCGCAAACCGGCTTATACAACTGGCTAACCGGAAAACCGGACAACCGGTAAACTTCTCTCAATACGATTATACGTATGATAATGCCGGCAATCGTTTGAACAAAACCACCGCGTCACCAATTCATCAGGCACCGGCAACAGAAAATTATACTTACGATAAGCTCTATCAGCTTATTCAGTCCGCAGTCGATAGTCCACAGTCCACGGTAAACTACAATTATGACGCGGTAGGCAACCGTATCTCTACTGTTAACGGCGGCACGACTAATTATACCTCTAATAATCTCAATCAATACACGCAAGTAGGCAGTACAACTTATGCTTATGACGCTAACGGTAATCTTACTAACGATGGAGTTAGAACATACGCCTACGACTACGAAAATAGGTTGGCGAGTGTCATTGCGAGCGAAAGCGAAGCAATCTACAACTACGACGCGTTTGGAAGACGGATCAAAAAATCGGTAACTCACAACTCCGAACTCCTAACTCAGAACTACCTCTACGACGGCGACCAAGTTATCGCCGAATACGACGGCGCGGGCAACTTAACGAAGAAATACATCTACGGGCCGGGAATCGATCAACCGATACAAGTTGCAAGTTTCAAGTCTCAAGTTGCAAGTAAATATTATTATTATTACGATGGGCTGGGCAGCGTAACCGATTTAACCGATTCCACAGGCGCTGTTGTAGAAACATATTCCTACGATGCTTTCGGACAACCTACGATAAAGGACGTTTCAGGCCTCACGTTGCAGGTTTCAAGTATTGGAAATAGGTTTATGTTTACGGCAAGAGAATATGACAACGAAACAGAACTTTACTACTACAGAGCGCGGTATTATAATACAACCACAGGCCGATTCTTGCAGAGGGATCCGTTAGGATATGTAGACGGTCCGAATCCCTACACCTACTGCCTTAACGCTCCAATAAATTGGGTTGATCCGTTGGGGTTATGTGTAGAAAAAGAGCAATGGTGGGAAAATATTGATTTTGATTACATTCTAAATCAATTCGAAGATTTTTCCAATTCTATGGCCGCTAACCCCATGTCTGACGGTTCGCCTTACCCTTTCGAGCAGCTTTGGCTTATCGGCACAGTATCATCAAAAACTGGACGTGTGTTTTGGTCAGGGAGTAAAGTTGCCATGATGAGAGCTAAAGAGTTTGCTGAACATACCGGCCGTGTTACCTTAGAAATGACAAAAGCAGGACAGCGGCTCATGAATTCGCTCGGTACAGGAAGGGCAAGATGGGTTTATGCATCGTCGCAATTTGCCAAAGGTGCAAAAGGAATAGTTCATGTTTTTCGCAAAGCCAAGGTTGCTACTGATAGTATATGGAAACTGTATGAAGAACCGATTCTAAGAAATAGTTCTAAGGTTAAGGAAATTATAGAGCATATTATAAAATAATCGAGGTGCAATTATGTTCAAAAAAATCAAGGGAGGGATAAGTTCTGACGAGGGGTTCTCATTGCGAGTGCTTGGGCGAGCAGGGCTTGAATACAAAGAAGGCAATAAGGTGATGCTCATCGATTCGGAAATGTTGGGTGACCCGAAAATTGGGTTTGCTGTCGCGTCATCTTCAATTAATCGATGGAAAGGCTCTAAGAAGAAGCTTGAAAGAAATGATTGCCTAAGAATACTCAATAATGTTAAAGAGGCGCTCAAGTTTGAAGGCTACGAAATTAGGGTTATCGAAAAATTTTAAAGAAAAGAAGAAAAGGGGTCACACTAGTGGGGTCACACCTAATTTATTGATAGATATTTCAATCGAACTACTACATAAACTTTAAAAAAACGGGGTTAGAATTATTTTCATATCTGGAAAAATAAATCTGATCCCGTTTTTAAAGGAAATACTCGGCGCGTTCGTAAAACTAAAATAGTGAGTTATTTGCATGAAAAATAATAGTATAGTTGCTAAAATTTGCAGCTTGGCTGAACAACTTGAGAGAGCGGAGGATAAATCGCTAATGCAATTATTGAAAGATATGGGTATTAGGGGGATAAGCATTGAAGATATCAATGATTATCTAAAAGATAACGCAGGCTTAGTAGAAGATTGGCTTCTGTACTCAATGAACAAAAGAACTGATGAGGGGTGGTATTTTAAGAAAGAAAATGAGGTAACATACATTATTGGTTATCTTTTCAGGGATTCCAATAGAAGAAAAGAATCAAAATATTCTGATGCAATACAAGCATGTGCTACTTTTATTTATAATGATTTATCTGATATCAGAAAGACGAAAAAAATGCGCAAGTAATTAAAAATGTGCAATATTAGACATTGATAACAAAAACAGGGGTAGAATTAGTTTCATCTCAGGAAAAATAAATCTGACCCCGTTTCCCTTTCAGTTAATAGAGAGCCAGAGAATAATTAAGTTAAATATTTCTTGGGGTAAGTTATATCGACGCTGTACGGAATTTGAATGGCAAGAGTTTTTACAGTTGATTGAAAAAATATCTCCTAATTCGTAGTTTACCGAGGGACTATTAAGGGGCGTTAGCATTTTAAAAAAAGCAATGTTCGCTTCGTATTTTCTCATACCGATTTTTAGAAGTGTTTTGTTGGTTGAGATTAGTGACTTGATGGATTAATTTGAGTGATGAATTGATAATTTTTAAGACTTTTCTTGCTAAATGTCCATGCTTTATCTGAATCAATAACACTGTCATAGCTTTCAATCTTCGCAAAATATAAATAGTTTCCATTGCTTAAGCGACTGTAGTTTAGCTTGAAGAAAGCAACGTAAACATACTTCTTGTTATTGTTATCATTCCAGTATAATGTAAGTTTAAGTAGCAATGGATTAGCTTGACTAATATATCCGGCTTCTCCGGAATTTGGAGCATCGGGAGCATAGCCCGGATAAGGTAATTCCGTATTAGGTCCTAATGAGGCGATATGCGGTATTGGTAGGTTGATTTCTTTGTAGACATCAAACCAATTTGTGTAATGGTCGAACCAGTCTTTGGTTTCTATATTTAAGGCTATTGCTTTTGCGTTCGCTTCGCTTAGATTTTTGATATGAGTGTTTATGGCTATTTTAACTTGTCCGGGAACTTCTTGTGGAGTTGGGGTATAAAACTGAACACCGATTGGATAGACTTCAAGACGGGGTAAGTCTTTTAGTTTCGTAATGTCATTAATAAAGCTAGCGTTGTCCTTGGATAGCTTTAGGGCTTCTTTTGATAAACGATTGGCTTGGCATGAAAAGATTCCAGTAATTATGAAGCCAATCACAGTTATTATTGCTCCAAGTATTGCTGCTTGTATTGTAACGCCGATTTTCTTATTTTCTCCCATGGGATTGCCTCTTAGCTTTACCTTATAAGATTAAATATATTATACTGCAGAATTAAGAGAGTTGTAGTATTTTTTATTTTACATTCCAATGAAAAAAAACTGGGCAGAATTATTTTCATACCAAAAAATAAATCGAGAAAAGGAGAGAAAAGGGGTCACACCTAATTTATTGATAGATATTTCAATCGAACTACTACCTAAACTTTAAAAAAACGGGGTCAGAATTATTTTTCCTGGCATGAAAATAAATCTGACTCCTTTTTTTTACCTTTTTTATGGCATAACTGGTTGTGTATGATATAATTAAAAACGTCCTGATAATTTATGGCGGTATAAAATAATCATAAAAACTGGAGGGGAGCATGTTTAATGTGGGTTTTTTTAAGGGGCAGCCAACGGAATTCATTATTAAATTTGTTAATGGTAAAGTTAGTAAAGAGGGGCAAGGCATATCATTTTTTTATTGGAAACCAAATACGACAATAACTGTTATCCCCACGACAACCATAGATGCTAATTTCATATTTAATGAAATAACCCAAACATTTCAGGAAGTAACGATTCAAGGCCAATTAACTTATCGGATTAGTGATGTAAAAAAAATATATCCAATCCTCGATTTTTCAGTTAATCCCGTTTCGAAGAAATTCATTTCCGAATCAATGGATAAATTGGCAAGGCGGATTATCAATACAATTCAGATGGCAACAAGAGAAGAAATACAGCATTATTCGTTAGAGGACAGCTTAAGAAAATCAGAGTCTATTGCTAAAACTGTTTTATCCAAAGTCAGTACGGATAAAATTCTTGATTCTATCGGAGTGGAATGTTTAAATATTTATTTTACCGCTATTAAGCCTACTCCGGAGTTAGCCAGGGCGCTTGAAGCGGAATACCGTGAAGCAGTTCAGAAGAAAGCGGATGAAGCGGTTTATTCAAGAAGGTCGGCGGCTGTTGAGCAGGAACGAAAAATTAAAGAAAATGAGCTGAATTCTGAGATCGCTTTAGAAAAGAAACGGGAGGAATTCGTCCAACTTAATGGAAGCAATACGATTAAAGAATCTGAATATAAATCAAAGGCGTTAGATATAGAATTCGCCCCTTATAGAAATATAGATGCAAAGATATTATTGGCGCTAGGGCTAAAGTCTTTGGGAGAAAATGCGGAGAAAATTGGTAATTTGACAATTACCCCCGACCTTTTATCTTCAATTTTGGAAGAAAGAAAATCAATCGATAAATGACAAAAACGTTCGAAAAAATTGTTATTGTGACCAAAAAAACGCCAATGGAGGAATTAGTTGAGAAGTTTAATTCTAAGCCTCAGGCTAAATTTTATATTGAGCATTCCGGCGCTTCTTTTGATGATTACGAGAACGCGCATGAAACATATTACTCTGCTTTAGATACGTTAAAAAAAACGCTTCCGAACGATATTAAACAGCAGAGTATAGAAAAATCTTTTTTACCGAATTTTTTGTTTGGAAAAAACGATTTAGTAATTACTATTGGCCCTGATGGATTAGTAATTAATACCGCTAAATATTTGGATACACAGCCAATTCTTGCGGTTAATCCAGATATTTTAAGGATTGACGGAATTTTAATGCCGTTCGACATTGATTCCTTAAATTCACAGCTTATTAAAATACTAAAAGGTGATTATTCCGTAAGTTTTATTTCCATGGCTAATGTTAAGCTAAATGACGGGCAGGAACTTTATGGAGTTAATGATATTTTTATTGGCCCGAAGGAACAGATTTCTTTCAGATACAATATAAAGTCTGCTGAGAGAGAAGAAAACCAATGTTCAAGCGGGATTATTATTTCTACTGGAGCAGGTTCTACAGGCTGGTTTAAGTCAATTGTTACCGGCGCAAAGATAATAACTAGAAGTTTAGAAAAGGTTACCGTCCAAGACGACAAAAACTTTCGATTCCCCTGGGATGCTGAATATATGTATTTTTGTGTGCGTGAACCTTTTCCCAGCAGAACTTCAAGAATTAATTTGGTATTTGGAAAAATAACAAAAGATTCTCCATTATATCTAACATCCCAGACTCCTCAAGGAGCGGTAATTTTTAGCGATGGCATTGCAAATGATTTTTTAGCTTTTAATTCAGGTAATGTTGCATGTATAAGCCTTGCGGATAAAAAAACAAAGTTAATTACGCGAAATAAAAACTAGGGCCCACTTTTTCTAGTTTCTAACCTAACTACAGTTGACAAAAAAAATTCAACCTAAAAAATTAGGCGCTGTGGGCTTGCCTTATTTTAAAGGAGATACTTGGCGTGTTCGGGGAACGCGCCCTACAGAAAATATATGAAGAAAACACTCTACGGAAATATATTCGCTGATTTGCCAAGGACAAAAAGGCGGGAAGTATTCCAGACGCTTATAAAAGATAAGAAGCTGACGCTTGAAAGAATTATTTCTACGGGGCAGGTTACAAAAGAAGGGCAATGGTTACAGCAAAAGCATAGCGAATGGGTAGTGCTATTAAAGGGGAAGGCGATTTTGAGATTCTGGGGAAAGAAAGAGCTTTTAACTCTAAAGCAGGGAGACTATTTTTTTATCCCCAAGAATCTGAAGCACCGGGTAGAATGGACAGACCCGGCTCGGAAATCCGTCTGGCTGGCGCTGCATTTTTAACAAACGTTCCTATTTTTCAGGGAAAGAATGAAAAGTTAAGTTATCATACCTGTTTCGTCTCGACCGTATCTTAGCTCGGACACATTTCTTTTCTTTAAGCTCTTCCAGTTTCCGGACAGCTATTTTAAAGGCGCTATTTATCAATAAAACCAAGTTTTGATACCGCCCGCTGATCTTGGATTCTTTTTTGATCACTATTTCATGCTTGGGAGGGAAAGTAATATCTAATCGCACGCGGTATAAGCCGCTGGCTTCTTTAGTTTTCTGAGGTTTTTCTATTGTTACCTGACAGCCAATAATTCGGCTATGAATTTTTTCCAATGCCGCGACTTTTTCATGTATAAAATTTTCCACTGCAATACTTTGCAAGACATTACGAAACACTACTTTAATTTGCTCCTGCATAGGCTGCCTCCTTTAAGTATAATAAATTGTTTATTTCCTTATCTCATACGATACAAGCATTAAGAAAAATGTAAATAGCAAAGTTACGCTTTATTCTGACTTTTTTCCATGGTATTTATTAAAGGCGGAATACGCGTCCTGGCTTACTATGATTTGTTGATGGCAAAAAATCAGAAAAAAGTGGGATTGTGTACTTTACTTATTTTTATGTTTGAGTATTATGGTTTTTATAAGTTGTGGGCGTGGAAGGGAGGTGAAAAAATTGGGCAAATTTGAATTTCAGAAGGGGCCTTGGAGGAAAATAACTATGCAGTACGAATTGGAAGCAGTAATTATCGGGTTCCGTTTCATTGCTGACTTTCGGCAAGATAAGAATGAACGCTCTCTAGTGAAAGTGGATAATCTTACAAAGAAAAAAGATCCGCCAATTTTATTATTTTACAACTTGCCGAATTCAGAGAAAAAAGATATGGTTTTAAACTAAACTAACTCCGTTTTAAGCCTGCCTATTCTCTTAATAACTTCATAAATTATACGGCGCGTTTGTTTATACTTATTTCGCGCTTTATTAAACTTATTAAACTAGGGACAGCGCCCGCTTTCCCATCTTTCTTCGAAAATAATTCGATTATTTTTGTTAGATTCTACCTCCCCAAGATCCATTATATCGCATAAAATGCGCTGTGTGCCATAGGTTATATCCGCCAAAAAGTTATACGTATGATAAATTACAGTCCTACGTAACGAAATATGGCAGAGGGCTCAACGCCGAAGAACGGCACAGGCTTTTAGAGTATTTAAAAAGCAATGCAAGATAAATGACCGGTTCAATTTTTAGGAACATTTAAAATATCTTTTTGGGGGTTAATAGCAAGCTTTTTTTTTGTAAAATAGTTGTTGACAAATCATTGGGGCGTGGTATACTTAGCACAGTAAAAGTTTAGAAGTCTTAGGCCGTAAGGTATAGATAACTGACCTTACGGTTTTTTGTAATTAATGTCATTGTTTGCCCGGTTAGGAATCTAGATGTCTAGCAGGTAGGTAAAAATGAGATGTAGATTTCTAACGTAAGTTTACTAATAATAAAGAAAAGGAGGTAACAAGCAATGGCAAAAGGAACAGTAAAATGGTTCAATGATCAAAAAGGTTATGGCTTTATCACACCTGAAAACGGAAAAGATGTATTTGTGCATCATTCAGCGATTCAAGGAGATGGTTTCAAGACTTTAGCTGAAGGCGCGCAAGTTGAGTTTAATATCGAACAAGGCCCTAAAGGCGAACAGGCTACAAACGTAGTAAAGATATAATCTGAATCGAAAAAATGCCCGGCATCTTCAAAGATCCGGGCATTTTTTTTTCAGCACTTAAAACACAATAATATATGGCATTAATAAGTTTACAGGAAATTAAGCTTGCCTTCGGCGGGCCGATCATCTTTGATGAATTGAGCTTGCAGGTGGAGCCTGGTGAACGGATAGCTCTTCTGGGCCGTAATGGCGCGGGAAAAACCACCCTGATGAAGGTTATGGCCGGACAGATGCCGGTTGATGGCGGAAAGATTATTTTTCAAAAAGGGATTAATGTCGCGCATTTGCCTCAGGAAGTCCCTGCCGATATCAAGGGGACTGTTTTTGATATTGTTCTATCCGGATTAGGCCAGCGCGCGAATCTTTTAAGCGAGTATCATCATCTTAGCCACCGCCTGCAAACCGAACATACCGCGGAATTGATGCGCCAGCTGGACACGCTGCAATCAGAGTTGGACCGTACCGGCGGATGGGATATCAGTAATCAGGTGGATTATATAATTTCAAAGATGAGCCTTGACCCGGAAAGCGAATTTGAACTTTTATCCGGCGGGCAAAAACGGCGGGTGCTTTTGGCAAAGGCGCTGGTGCTTAAGCCGGAGGTTCTTTTGCTGGATGAACCGACGAATCATTTGGATATAGATGCTATCGGTTGGCTGGAAAAATTCCTGCCGAATTATCCGGGCACAGTTTTTTTTGTCACGCACGACAGGATGTTTATGTCTAATTTAGCAACCAGGATCCTTGAACTTGACCGTGGGAAACTGTTTAGCTGGGCGTGTGATTATAAAACCTTTTTGGAACGCAAAGAAATGGCGTTGAGCAATGAGGCAGCCGAACAGGATAATTTTAATAAAAAATTAGCCGAAGAGGAAGTTTGGATCCGCCAAGGGGTTAAAGCCCGCCGTTGCCGTAATGAAGGCCGCGTCAAGGCGTTGGAGCGTTTACGGGAAGAAAAGAAAGCTCAACGCAGGGAAGTCGGGCAGGTACGGCTAAAGGCGCAGGAAAGCCAACTTTCGGGGCATAAAGTTGTTAAGGCGGTTAATATAAATTTTAAATATGCTGAAAATTATTTGATACGTGATTTTTCTACCCAGATCATGCGCGGCGATAAAATCGGCATTATCGGGCCGAACGGCTGCGGTAAAACGACATTATTGCGCATTCTTCTGGGAAAACTTGCTCCTAATACGGGAAAGGTGACTTCCGGAACCAATCTTGAGGTTGCTTATTATGACCAGCTGCGCGAGCAATTGGAAGAAGATAGAACCGTGATAGAAAATGTAAGCAATTCAGGCGAGACTATTATAATTAACGGCAAGCCGCGCAGTATTATCGGCTATCTGCAGAATTTTCTTTTTTCTCCCGACCGGGCGCGCTCGCCGGTAAAAGTGCTTTCAGGCGGAGAACGCAACCGCCTTTTTCTCGCCCGGCTTTTTAGCAAAGCGTCGAATCTGCTGGTGATGGATGAACCGACCAATGACCTGGATATAGAAACCTTGGAGCTTTTGGAAGAATTACTGTTGGAATATCCCGGCACGCTTCTTTTGGTCAGCCACGACAGGTCCTTTCTGAATAATGTGGTAACTTCTACGATGGTATTGGAGGGCGATGGGGTGATCAATGAATATCCAGGCGGCTACGACGATTGGTTAAATCAGCGTAAAGTAATTGCCCCGCAAGCAAAACTTAAACCTAAACCCGCAAAAGAAACCCCAAAACCGGAAAAATCTCTTAGCCCGCGAAAGCTTAGCAATAAAGAGCAGCGCGAACTGGAATCACTTCCCGAGAAAATTGAAAAGTTGGAATCAGAACAAAACGAGATTTACGCTCAATTAACCGACATTTCCTTCTACCAAAAAGATCCCGCGCAAATCGCTCAAACCAAAGCCAGGTTAGCGGCAATCGAAACTGAAATTCAAACCGCCAACGACCGTTGGGAATATCTGGAATCCATTTCTTCCGACTCTTCCGAAATAGCTTAAACAATTTTCCTATCATTAATTTTTTTAATATTGTTTTAATCTTGCTTTAACCTTTGATTTGCTATAGTCTGTTATTGTCAGCACCTAGGATATGGTAATCAAGTTTAAAAAGGAGGAGAGAGATGGACAGAACATTATTAGTTTTGGCGGTTAGCTTTTCTTTGCTTGCGGGCGCGCCCGTAGTGTCTGTTATGGCTAATGAGGAAACCGATAGCCAGGAGGCTCAACAAGCCGCGAGTGAAATCAATACTGAAGCGGATACCGATGCCGGCAGGGAGGCTGTCGCAGGCAGGTTACAAAATGAATTTCATGTAGAGGAATCAGTGATCAACGATTTGCGGTCTGCGAAGATGGGGTATGGAGAAATCGGGATCGCGTTATCTCTCGCCGAGCAAATGCCCGGTGGGATAACAAATGAAAATATTCAAAAGGTCATGGATTTGAGACAGGCAGATACAAAATCAGGCTGGGGGAATGTCGCTAAACAGCTTAATTTGAATTTAGGTAAAGTTGTCAGCCAGACAAAAAAAATTGCGAATGAGCGCCAAGCCACCCAAAATCCGGATACCAATAAACGTACGCCGGGGGAGGAAGCATCTCACCCTAAATTCGAAAGCCCCGCTTCAGGCGGAAAACCCGCAGGAATGCCCAATAAACCTATGCATACACCGGGGGGCGGCGTAGGCAGAGGGAAAAAATGACAACACGTTTGATGGGAGGCAAAAATGAAAAGGGATATAGTACTTTTTTTATTTATGATTTTAATTGTGCCTTTGCTTTACGCAGATGATGGCAGGCAAAAAACCGGTTTAAATAACTGGGAGATCACGGAAAACTTTGTTTACTCGCGGGGTAAATACGGCGGGAATACTTTGATTCAGACTGTTGAATTAGATACAGCTTTTACCGGTTTTTTCGAAAAAGGCGATCTTTCTTTGACTATTCCGCTTGTTTCTCAAACCAGTGATTCTCAGGTAACTTTAGTAAGAGGTTCAGCGCAAAGAGTAACAAGAATCAGGCCAGGTAAAGTAACTAAAGGTGGAATTGGTGATATCTATATGAGCGGCTCTTATTATCTTTTAACTGAAAATAGCGGCCCGATGGATATCAGTTTAAACGGTTATTTGAAATTTCCCACCGCCAGCAGCAGCAAGGGCTTAGGTACAGGAGAAACAGATGCCGGCCCCGGCATAAGTTTTGGGAAACGCATTTCACCTGAATGGAGGATGTTTACCGATTTTTATTATATTCTTATCGGCAGCCCTTCGGATTTGGATTTGAGAGATCAAACTTCGTTTGATCTCGGAACAAGCTATGATTTTTCTCCGCTTGTTACAGGAAGCATTACCTATGAGGAAAGCCGTTCTGTAATTAAAGGAAAAGAGAACCCGGAAGGCCTCGCTTTTGGCATGAAATATAAAGTCAATGATACTACGCGGCTTTTTGGCGGAATGGCTTTTGGATTATCTAACACTGCGGCTGACTTCAGCATGAATATAGGCGCCGGAATTAAATTTTAATTTGAATTTTTTAAATCGTAACAAGATATTTTACGTTTCCCGGGGAAGTTTCTCCAAATATTCAATAACCTTGAACAAAGGCCATTGGCTCGTAAAGTCCCCTTCACGGGTTAAACTGCCAGGAGGAACTTCCCCTTTTATTTTTGCTTTCCTCTAGCCATCTATATTTTTTTAAAAGGATCCCATAGTGTAGGGCGCGTTCCCCGAACGCGCCGAAAAAACTGCGTCATTGCTCCTCTGACTCTAACTGAAATGAAGAGGCAGGGGGAAGCAGTCTTAGGCTATAATCGTTGCTTGACAAATCCCCATTTTGCCTCTAAAATTGTGACAATAAGTATATAAATCACAATCGTTTGGCACAAGAGCCAAATACTTTTAAAGGCGTAATAATAATGATAAAACAGCAATGGTAGTAACGAAGCCGGGCATAAAATCCCGGCTTTTTGTTTTTGGTAGCGATTCCCGGGAAAAAAATAAATTTAATCCAGTTTTATTGAATAATTTGTATGACTTGTTTCTGTCAATTCTTATATGTTTTTTTTAGATTTCTTATATAAAATTAGCGTAAAAAGAATAAATTATTTGTATAGATATTTCCCTTTGCCCAAAGATAATCATGAGATTTATCTTGATCGTATTGTCGGAGTACTTTCCCGCCATGAATTATATTTTTCTAACTTCTCTTTGTTAAATGATCCATTTGAGTGTTGTCCAATATACAGTGCTCCGAAAGAAAAGTTTCATTCTTGGTTAAAATTTAAACGAAAGGAAGGACGTTTTTCACAAAATATTTACAATAGAACTGAAATACGATGGAAAACTGGCGTAGTTAATGAACAATCGCTTTGCGCTCACATGAAGGAATCTATGGCTAAGCATATCCAAGAGGAAATAGGAATTTGTTGTTTTTCTGCAAAACCAGATAGTCTGTTAATGTGGACACATTATGCTAGTTCGCACACGGGGGTTTGTTTCCAGTTCTTGGCAACAAATTCTACCGGATTCTTTGGCGAAGCCTTACCCGTATGCTATAAGAAAAAAAGACCAGTTTTAAATATTTTTGATAATAATCGCGATAAACAGATGGAAGCTAATTTCTTAATAAAAAATAAAGATTGGTCATATGAACAAGAATTTAGGATGGTTAGCCCTCTGAGAAAATCAGGATTTCATAGATTTCCAGAAGATTGTTTGTCAGGAGTTATTTTTGGAGCAAAGATTGATAAGGAAGATGAAATGTATTTGAGAAATGTTATAAAAAAATTGAAAAGTAAACTTAATTTTCATAATATTTTCTTAAATGAAAAGGCGTATAAACTGAATATTATTCCTAATATTAAATGAAAAAAGGGTTAGAATTATTTTGTAGCATTTAGACGTTATAACGGTTACCTGTAAAATATAAAAATAAATCTGAACATTTTTTCTTAGTAAAATGCATGGAATAGAAAATTACACATTATGTAAAGAATTTGAAAGCGGAGCTAAAAAAGGAAGGAAGTGTATTATGAATAAGAAAGAAGATAAAATGATATCTAAAATGTGTTTGCCTATAACCGTAGGTATCCGTTTCTTTATTAGTGAAGTAGCTTTTGCTGTATTACCAATCTTTATTGCAGCGTTTATTGCAATTGTGCTAGGTAACTTTTCGCTTAAAGAATTTATGTTAAATCCTGCATGGTCATTTGCCACAATTGTATTATTAGGTTCTGCTATCACTCATTTTATAGAGCTTAAAGTTTTGCTTCAGCGAGATAAATCATACAGAATCATTGCGGGTACACAACTAGCAATTTTAAGTCTAATTATTTCTGTGATATGTCTTGCCTTTGTACATCTATGTCAACAAGGTGTGGCTATAAGCAAAGGTCCACTTGTACATACACAGTTTATTTTATTCTTTTTTGCGCTTTCGTTTCTTGCTATGTCCATGTATGCGAAAGAGGAGATAACATACATTCGCAATCATCTCCCGGATTCTATGCGCAAATCAGCCTATTATAAATATATTACTAATTCATTCCATGATATTCAGTCTCAGTTGATTTATCTTGAGTATGCACTAAATAAAAGAAAGACTATCGATTTGTATGTGATAGATAATTATTACAACTCGCCTGCATATAACAAAAAATTAAAACAAGATTTAGATGTTAAAATTAAGGAAATAGAGATATCTCTTGTTGCAGTAAAAGAACTAGTAAAAGAAGATTCCTTAGAAAACTAGAGAAAAAAAGGAATAAACGGGGTCATAAACGGGGTCAGAATTATTTTATTAGCGGGAAACGCTTATAAACATTTATCGGGAGGATTTATAATGAGAGTTTTAGGCTTGCGATGCAGTAATGGCGATTATGTATATGTGTTGCTCGAGGGAAGCAAAAAAGCGCCTGAAATTATAGAAAAAGGGCACAAGATTTTTCCGAAGGGGTATACCCGAGCACAGGAACTAAAATGGTTTCTGCATGAAATCGACGGCCTATTATTGAAACATAATGTTAATATAGTAGCGATCAAATGCGCGGAACCAATGGCTAGAAAAGGCAATACATTCGTGTGTAGAGTTGAAAATGAAGCAATAGTGCAATTCGTTGCCGCCGATAAGGGGATTAAGTCAGTTCCTAAAAAAACTAACCGCACCATTGCGAAGGATTTAGGCCTAAAGGGCATTGCCAAATCATTAGTAACAGATTTAGATTGTTCAATTATTCCTGGATTTGAAAATATGGATTCAAAACTTAAAGAGGCTGTTTTTGTTGCTTGGAGCTCGCTTTAGAAACGTCCCCATTTTCCCAACATAATTTCTTCTATATTCCCATAAATAAAACTATTACGCAATTGGAGGATTCCGCTTTTTTCTGATTTCTTCCCCCCAGGGATAAAATCAATAAAAAGCGGAGTTCGTCAATGTACAATATTATCTTTTTGAGATAACCTTATACTAGGTTAAGAAAGAAATAGTACGTATGAAATTGCGGAAAGGAGATGAGAAAATGAGAAAGTTAACCAATATTTTAAGCGTTGTAATTGTAGTTTTAATGTTTAATGTTTCGTTTGCGTTTGCTTTTATTAGTGATGTTGTATTGTTGGACTCAGATACAGGATTTGCTATCCTGTCAGGTGATATCGAAAGAAGCAGGCAAGGTAGTTCTCCGAGGAAGGGCGCGCGTGACTATGCTTTTGCCAGATATGACGTCCGCATAGATGAGGGCCGTCATACAGGATGGTTCTCTTCTAATTTCCCTCATAGTGAGAAAGTGTTAGACCCAACAGTGCCTTTTAAAAAAGATTTGGCAGATGGGCGCGTAAATGTAAAACAAAACGGTATAGGAGGAGGCGCTATCCCAGAACCCGCAACGTTAGCGCTTTTATCCTTAGGCCTGGCAGGAGCGTTCTTTAAAAGAAGGAAACTCGCGTAATTTTTCGCAAAAAATCGGTTTAGAATTAATTTAGTTATATTTTCCCTTTTTCTACAATTTTGTCTGCTCGTCCCACTTTGCGGGCGAGGCAGGCTTTATAGTAGAAAAAGGGATTTTTTTGTTTCTAATGCGTCTATTGTTTCAGGCACAGGTAATTTTCGAAGGAACAGTTTTTTCTTATTGTGCAAAGGGAATGGAAGATGATATAATGATCTCTACGAAACAAACGTATCCTGAATTAAAAAAGCCATTGCCATTGAAGAAGTAAAGAAAGAGAGTGAGTTTTTATGGTGGTTAAGAGGCTTCCCCCAATCTTGCGTAATAAAAAACCTGACGACGCTTCGGTTTTTTCTCCTGAGAATTTGCTTCGGGAGGCGCGCCGGCAGCGGGCTATTCCTTCCGGGAAAATTCCAAATGTTTGTGTGCTTGACCCTGACGGGGATATTGTGCGCAATTTGTTAGAACAGAAAAAATGTTTTTTGAACCCTCATTGGGCCTGTTATCACTCGAAACTTTATGATTTTGAGCTGGATGGCATAACGTTTGGGATTGTCGGGTGCGCGGTCGGTTCTTCGTTTGCTGTATTGGTTGCCGAGGAGCTTTTTGCCTGCGGTTGCCAATTATTGATCAGCGTTACGTCAGCGGGGCAGATCCGTTCTTTGGCTAAGCTTCCTTATTTTGTTATTATTGAGAAGGCTTTAAGAGATGAAGGGACAAGTTATCATTACCTTCCGGCATCTGAATATTCTGAGATGGGCGAGCGGTGTTTGAATATGGTAAAGGACGCTTTTCTCCATTCTGCGGTTCCGGTGTGTTTTGGGGCTACCTGGACAACTGACGCGCCTTTTCGGGAGACGGTTAAAGCTATTGAAAGTTGCCGCAAAGAAGGAATTTGTGCTGTTGAAATGGAGGCTGCCGCTTTGTACGCTTTTTCAAAAGCCAGGAAAAAAAATGTTATTTGCTTTGCCCACGTGACAAATGAAATGGGCAAGCAAAGCGGAGATTTTGAGAAAGGTGCCGCGGATGGCAGTAAGGATGCTTTAAATATTATTTCCGTTACTGCCCGAAAATGGTTGTCTACGCGCAGGGGTGATTGATGAGCTTTGATAGAAAAAGCCATTGGGAAAACATATATACTAATAAGACGCCCGCGGAAGTAAGCTGGTATCAGCTTGAGCCTGTTGTATCTCTTGGGCTTATTGTTTCTACAGGAATCAGCCGCGCAGGTAAAATAATAGATATCGGCGGCGGAGCATCCGTGCTTGTTGATAAACTGCTGGGGCAGGGTTTTCAGGATCTGTCTGTTCTTGATATTTCAGCAAAGTCGCTGGATTATGCGAAAAAAAGATTGGGAAATAGAGCAGGAGCCGTGAAATGGATTGAGGCTGATATTACAGATTTTGAACTTTCAGAAAAATATGACCTTTGGCATGACCGGGCGGTTTTCCATTTCCTCACTGCTAAAGAAGACCGGCAAAAATATCTGCAGAATATGAACAAGGCATTGAATCCCGGCGGGCATGTGATTATCGCCGCGTTTGCTATTGACGGCCCACTCAAATGCAGCGGCCTTGATGTCGAGCGTTACAGCCCTGAAAAAATGAATAACGCGCTGGGCAATTCATTTGAACTTGTTAAATCCGTAGATGAGTTGCATATGACACCCGCGGGAAAAGAACAAAAATTTACCTACTGTTATTTTAGGAAGGTTGCGGATTGAATACCGAAGAAGAATTCATTTGAGGCGTGGAAGGGAGCTATATGAATAAAAAAGCTGTGCAGTGGCTTTATCAGGAATTGCCGGATTTAGTAAGTAAGGGAGTGCTTCCTCAAGAGGCGGCAGATAAGCTTCGCGGCCATTATGGAGAAATAAAGAACGCAAATAAAAAATGGTTTTTTATTGTTCTGTTCGGAGTATTAGGGGCTTTGCTGATAGGGTTAGGGATCATTTCTCTTTTTGCCCATAACTGGGAAGAGTTATCCCGGCCGGTACGGGCAGTACTTTCTTTGTTGCCTTTGATGTTAGGACAGGCTTTAGCGCTTTGGGTTTTAGTGAAGCGGCCGGCATCTGCCGCGTTTAAGGAAGGGAGCGCGACTTTTTTAAGCCTGATGGTGGGCGCGTCCATAGCTTTGATCAGCCAAACTTATAATGTTCCGGGTGATACAGCTGAGTTTATTCTTACCTGGATGCTGCTTATTGTTCCGCTGGTATATCTTATGGAAGCAACCATCTCTGCGGCGATTTATGTAGCGGGGATCACAGCCTGGGGAGCTCATTTTTGGGCTAGCCCGCTGCAGGCAGTACTTTTCTGGCCGCTTTTGGCTGTAGTTATTCCTCACTTTATCTGGGCGTTACGCCGGGAGAGCTACGCTATCCGTGGCGCGATCCTCGCGCTGGTTATGGCTGTAAGTGTATGTATCGCTGCGGGATTTAGTTTGGGAAAAACCTGGGATGGTTCCTGGATCGTTATTTATTCAAGCATTATCGCGTTGTTTTACCTTTTAGGATCATGGGATTTCAGCCGCGTATCAACAAACTGGCAGAGGCCGTTTCGTATTCTGGGAGGTTTGGGAGTTTTTGTTATGATGTTTTTGTTAACTTTCCGGCTTCCCTGGCAATCGTTTACCGGAAGATATTCTTATACTAAAATTGAAGCCTTTTCCTGGAGCGCTGTGCCGGATTATGTTTTAACTTTATTTCTGGTGGGGACGGCGATAGTAATGTTTTTCAAATATCTTAAGCGCGCGGATTTGAGGAGAGCCTTATTTGGCGCGTTACCGCTGGTTGCGTTGGCAGGCTATGTTTTTGGCGGAATCTCTGTGTTTTTTTCTGTAATATTGTTTAATATTTATTTGTTTATCGCCAGTTTGATTTGGCTTAAGAGTGGAATACAGGCAAAAAGTTTGGGTATTATCAATGCCGGAATGTTTATGCTGTCAGCGCTTATTATAGCGAGGTTCTTTGATAGCGAGATCAATTTTATCGTTAAGGGGTTGGTTTTTATATCTATCGGCATTGGGTTTTTAGTGACTAATGTCGTGATTTTGCGCGGAAAAGGAGGGGAAGCATGAGGAAAGAATTGATTATCGGATTGTTTTCCGGATTGATCCTGCTGCAGATAGCGGCTCCTTTATCCATGATCGTAAAAAGGGAATCAGTATTAAAAAATGGTATACCGTTTCGGTTCAAAACCGCGCCGGTTGATCCTTACGATGCTTTCCGGGGGCGATACGTGGCTTTAAGAGTTGAAGCGAATAAGGCAATTAAGCCGCAGGGCGTGGATTTAAAACACGGGCAAAAAATTTACGCGTTGATTATTGTTGATGAACAGGGGTTCGCGAATGTTTTCCAAATAACCGCGCGCAAACCGCAAGGCGCGGCATATTTAACGGCGAAAGTTTCTTATTTTTCAAGCGAGAACGTTATTATTGATTTGCCTATTGACCGCTATTATATGGAAGAAAAATCCGCGCCCCTGGCGGAGAAAGTTTACCGGGAACACAGCCGGCGGGATAAGCAAGACGCGTATGTAATAGTCAGGATTAAAGACGGCTTTGCGGTTATAGAAAACTTGTATGTCGGCGGCCAAAGGATCGAAGAAGTTTTAAAGAATAAAAATCAATAAAAATGGGATCAGATAATTCCAATTCTCGTTTAATATATTCAACCGACTTCGGCTCCGCGTGCCCGGATTGCGGCAAGCCGAAAAAAGGCTGTATTTGCCGTAAGATAAAAAAAACAACCGCGCCTGAGGCAAGCGGCGCTGTGCGCGTGCGCTATGAGTCCGCGGGCCGCAAGGGAAAAGGAGTAACCTTAATTACGGGGTTGCATTTAAGTGAAGAGAAATTTCTGGAGCTGTCTAAGAAATTAAAACAGCAGTTAGCTACCGGCGGCACGGTAAAAGATTTTGTGATTGAATTGCAAGGCGATCAGCGCGAAAAAGTTGTTCAGGCATTGCGTAAATTAGGATATGCGGCCTGATTAATACAAATACGGGCCCCACTTCAAAGGAGGCAAGAGAAATGATCCTGGATTTCTTAAATAAGTATCGGTACGCGGGTTTTATTATTTTACGATTTGGTATCGGAGCGATGTTTATTTATCATGGTTATGGAATGCTTGCCGGCGGGCCGGTTCTTTGGGCCAAAGTAGGGGCGGCTACTACCTATTTCGGAATTAAATTTGCTCCGGTATTTTTTGGTTTTTTGGCTGCTTTAGCGGAATTCGGAGGCGGCATTTGCCTTATTACGGGGATATTCTTTCGTGAAGCCTGTTTCTTTATGTTCTTTACGATGCTTGTTGCTTCAAACATGCATTTACGCGCAGGGGATGGTTTAAATGCCGCGTCTCACGCTATCGAAGCGGGAATTTTATTTTTGAGTTTGATATTTATTGGCCCGGGCGGAAAAGATAATAAGTAAGAAAAAACAATATTTTAAACATGAAGAAGATTACTATAATAATCTGTTTATTAGTAGCATTGGTTATATTAATGCCTTCAGCAAGCCGATGGCTCGAAATCAAGAGTGCAGAATTAAATTGCGAGCGTTTTGAAAGGGAGAAAGATCCTGTAAAAATAGATAGTCCTTCGAGTCCCACCACGGAAGTTTATATAAGCAAGGCTACTATGTATATGACTCAGGGTACTGTTTATTTTGAGCAAGGTTATCTAAACGCGGCTATCTTTTGTTATGATAAGGCGATCAAGCTGGATCCCAATCTTACTTTGGCATATGTTAATCGCGGAAAAGTTTACAGTCAACAAGGCCAATTAGATAAGGCTATTCTTGATTACAATCGCGCGATAGAAACCGATTCTAATAATGCGGACGCATACAGGTTACGGGGTTTTACTTATATTGAGAAAGGGGATTTGGATCAGGCTATCACTGATTGTAATAAAGCAATAGAGGTTAGAACTAATGAATCCGCCGCGGGAATATCCCGTCAGCGTTCATCGGATCCCAGTGAAGCGGATAGTTATTGGGTCAGAGGTGTCGCGTATCAATATAAAGGTGATTTAACCCAAGCGCTTTCCGACTACAACCAGGCAATAAAAATCGGTTCTTTTTTTCATCCCGCGGCGTATTATCTTGATAGAGCAAAATTATACTTTCAAATGGGCGAATACGATAAAAGCTGGGAAGATGTACATAAAATAGAATCCTTAAGTGTCAAGGTTGACCCGGTATTTCTTAAGAAATTAAAAAAATATTCTGTTTCTCGAAAATAAATATATGAAACATAGGAATTCCAATAGATTATCCGCTAATGAATTGAAAAAGATAGACGCTTATTGGCGCGCGGCGAATTATCTTTCCGTCGGCCAAATTTATCTGCTTGATAATCCGCTGCTTAAAGAACCTTTGGCGCTTAAGCATATAAAACCCAGGCTTTTAGGCCATTGGGGGACGACGCCCGGCTTAAATTTTATCTACGCGCATCTTAACCGTGTAATCAAAAAAAATGATTTGAATATGATCTATATAACCGGCCCGGGGCACGGCGGCCCGGGATTGGTTGCCAACGCCTATTTGGAAGGCAGTTATAGCGAGTATTATCCGGATATTTCTCAAGACGAAGAGGGGATGAAAAAATTGTTTAAGCAATTCTCTTTTCCCGGAGGTATCCCCAGCCATGTCGGCGCGGAAACGCCCGGTTCCATTCATGAGGGCGGGGAATTGGGGTATTCGTTGGCGCATGCTTTCGGCGCGGCATTTGATAACCCTGAATTGATCGCGGCATGCGTGGTCGGAGATGGAGAAGCGGAAACCGGGCCTTTAGCTGCCGCGTGGCACTCTAATAAATTTTTAAATCCAATTTCCGATGGCGCGGTGCTTCCGATATTGCATCTGAATGGGTATAAGATTTCAAATCCCACGATTCTGGCGCGTATCGATAAAGATGAGCTTAAGCAGCTTTTTACCGGATATGGTTATAAACCATATTTTGTGGAGGGCGCTAATCATAAAATAATGCATCAGCTTATGGCAAAAACACTGGATACGGTAATCAAGGAGATTAAATTTATCCAGGTAAAAGCCCGCGGTAAAAAGAGTGCCGCGCGCCGTCCGCGCTGGCCGATGATCATTTTACGCAGCCCTAAAGGCTGGAGCGGGCCCAAAAGCGTGGATGGATTAAAAACGGAAGGGTCCTGGCGTTCGCATCAGGTGCCGCTGGCGGAGTTGGCAGAAAAGCCGCAACATATAAATGCGCTTAAAGAATGGATGCAGAGTTATAAGCCCGAAGAATTATTTGATAAGCACGGCCGGTTGCTTCCTGAATTGGCGGAGCTTGCGCCAAAAGGAAAATTCCGTATGAGTGATAATCCGCATACTAACGGCGGATTGTTATTACGTGATTTAAGCCTGCCTGATTTTCGTAAATATGCCGTAAAGGTTGATTTACCCGGGATATCCGTATCAGAGCCGACGCGCGTGATGGGATATTTTCTGCGTGATGTTATGAAGATGAATCGGAGCAGCCGCAACTTCAGAGTTTTTGGGCCGGATGAGACAACTTCAAACCGGCTTGGCGCGATATTGGATGCATCAAATCGTACCTGGATGGCTGATATTTTGCCTGAGGACGACCATCTTGCCGCTGATGGGCGGGTGATGGAAATCCTAAGTGAACATACTTGTCAGGGATGGCTGGAAGGGTATCTTTTAACCGGCCGGCATGGTTTCTTTTCCTGTTATGAGGCGTTTATCCATATCGTGGATTCAATGTTTAACCAGCACGCGAAATGGTTAAAGACTTCCCGGAGTGTCCCATGGCGCGGCCCTATTGCCTCGTTGAATTATCTTTTAACTTCGCATGTCTGGCGGCAGGACCATAATGGATTTTCGCATCAGGATCCGGGCTTTATTGACCATGTCATGAATAAAAAAGCGGAGATCATCCGGATTTATTTACCTCCCGATACAAATACTTTGCTTTCCGTAACCGATCATTGCCTGCGCAGCCGGCATTATGTAAACGTGATCGTTGCCGGGAAACATCCGGGCCCGCAGTATTTGGATATGGACGCGGCAATCAAGCATTGTACCAAAGGGATAGGCATATGGGATTGGGCAAGTAACGACCATGGCGCTGAACCCGATGTTGTTATGGCATGCGCCGGAGACGTGCCTACTTTGGAAACTTTGGCGGCGGTGGATATCTTAAGGCAGCAATGCCCTGATGTAAAGGTGCGCGTGGTTAATGTCGTGGATTTAATGACTCTGCAGCCGCGGAATGAACACTCTCACGGCATTTCCGATAAGGATTTTGACAGCCTTTTTACCACGGATAAACCGATAATTTTTGCTTTTCACGGCTATCCTTGGTTGATTCATAGGCTTACTTACCGCAGGGCGAATCATAAAAATTTGCATGTGCGGGGTTATAAGGAAGAAGGCACTACTACCACGCCGTTTGATATGACGGTATTGAATGAAATTGACCGTTTTGATTTGGCCGATGATGTAATTGACCGCCTGCCGCGGTTACAGAATCGCGCCGCGCATGTTAAAGAGTGGCTGCATAATAAACTGATTGAACATAAACAATATATTATTGCCCATGGCGAAGATATGCCGGAGATCCGCGGCTGGAAGTGGCAGTATTAATTTTTTAAGATCATTATGCGAAATTATCCTAATATAGACCTGTATGCTATTGCTCGGGAAGCGATGAAGCAATATGGTTTTCAATCACAATTTCCGGAGCCGGTAATCCAGGAAGTTGCCGCCATTAATGAAAAGCTGCTTTTTAAAGGGCAGCAGAAAGATATTAAGGACCTGCGTTTATTATTGTGGTCATCGATTGATAATGTGGATTCGCTTGACCTTGACCAGTTGGAATATTGCGAGGTTGGCCAAAATCAGGAGATCCTGGTTAAGGTTGCTATCTCGGATGTGGATTTGTTTGTGCCCAAAAAATCGCAGGCGGACGGGCACGCTTACGTTAATGGGACATCTGTTTATACCGGCATCGAGGTATTTCCTATGTTGCCGCAGCGTTTATCCACGGAGCTTTCTTCTTTGCTGGTCGGACATGACCGCTTTGCGGTTGTTATTGAATTTGCTGTTCTTGCGGACGGAGGTATCCGCCAGGGGGCTGTGTATCGGGCGCTTGTGCGTAATAAAGCACAGCTTGTTTATGAAGAGATCGGTGATTGGCTGGAAAATAAGACGACGCTTCCTTTCTCGCTGCGTGAAATTTCAGGATTAGAAGAGCAGTTGCGGGCACAGGATGAGGCGGCGCGGCGTTTGCGAAAATTTCGGGTGGAACGGGGAACGCTGGAATTCGAGACTATTGAAGCCAAGCCGATTTTGCAGGAAGGGATAGTTTTGGGATTGATCGTCCCGAGAAAAAATCGGGCAAGATATTTAGTGGAAAATTTTATGATTGCCGCTAATGCAACCATGGTGGCTTTTTTGGAAAAAGCGGGTTTTCCCATGATCCAAAGAGTTGTTCGTACTCCGCAAAACTGGATAGGGATCGCGGATGTGGCTAGAGCCTTGGGTGAGTCTCTGCCGCCTGAACCGGATGCTAAGGCGCTTTCACAATTTCTTTTTCGGCGTAAAGACGCTGACCCCGAGCGGTTTCCCGATTTATCTTTGACGATAGTTAAATTATTAGGGGCGGGTGAATATGTGTATTTAGAGCCGGGTAAGGCGGCTCTTGGCCATTTTGGGCTTGCTGTTATGGATTACACTCACGCTACAGCGCCTAACAGGCGTTATGCGGATGTTATTATTCAACGGCTTGTTAAAGCGGTTTTGGCGGTAAAACAACCGGTTCCTTATTCTCAAAATGAATTAATTGAATATGCTTCTCGTTGTACCGATAGGGACAAAGCCGCCAAGAAGGTGGAACGTTTTATGCGCAAAGCTGCCGCGGCGGTATTACTGTTTAAACGGATAGGGGAATCTTTTAACGCGATTGTTACGGGGGCTTCTGAGAAAGGCACTTATGTCCGGCTTATTACGCCGCCTGCCGAAGGCCGGGTTATCCGCGGTGAAAAGGGTATGCTTGTCGGGCAGAAAGTCTTTGTTCGTTTAATAGGCATGGATCCTTATCAAGGCCATATTGATTTTGAAGGAAAGGGAAATAATTATTAGGATCTAAGAAGGGGAGATATGAATGTAATAGGAATAAACGGCAGCCCGCGAATAGGCGGCAATACTGATATCCTGCTAGATAGGGCTTTGGAAGGAGCCAGGAATAACGGCGCTAAAACAGAAAAGATTATTTTAAATACTCTCCATATTTCTCCCTGCCAGGAATGCGAAAACTTACGGGATGACGGCAGTTGTATAATTGAAGATGATTTTCAACCGGTCTATAAAAAGATCGAGCAAAGTGACGCGATAATTCTGGCTTCTCCGATATTCTTTGGTTTTTTGAGCGCGCAGGCAAAGATGATGATAGACCGTTTTCAGTGCCTTTGGCGGGCAAAATACTTGTTAAAAATAAATATTCCGCAAAAGGAAAAGAAAGGCGCTTTTATATCTGTAGAAGGCTCAAAGAGGAAAGATTTTTTCGCTAATACTAAACCGGTCGCCGAGATTTTTTTCGCTACCATCAATGCCGAATATAGTGAAGAGCTCTTTTGTCCGGGAGTCGATGAGAAAGCAAGCGTGTTAAAGCACTCGGATTTTCTAAAAAAGGCGTTTGAATTGGGCGAGAGAATCGCCGTTGTCCGGTAATAGCAGCAGTATCCCTCCCCCAAAATCCCACATTTTTAATTATAATTGTCATTAGAAAAAAAGTAGAAATAGGTCAATAAAAAGCGGAATCCGGGCCTTTCTCTTTTTCTCCGGCATAATACACTAGATATAGAGATTAGGAATTAAGATCTATTGAGGAGAGCAGGTATGGCTAACAAAATCAGCACCATAGATGAAGGGTTGCGTTATTTGTATGAGGCAAGAAAAGAGTGCCGCAGCAGCCTCTGCAGCCGGATAAAAATGGATGTTGCGCATTTTCTTTTGGGCCATGCCGCGGCGGCGGTAATGTTATTTCGGGGAAAAACAAATAAAAAGGTTAATGCCTCCAAAAAAAATATTCCCGGAAATAATGAAACGCTCAGGCGTATTCCGTGGCGCACTTTGGCGTATGCCGCCGGCATAGCCTGTATCATCGGTATAGTCAGCGGAAAAGTCTTATCACGAAAAGGATAGGGATATGAATATGAATGAACTGCCGCTGTTACGATTATTAAAGATTCAAGGCGCAATCGCTTATCTTGGATTCATTAAAAAAAGCAGGCAGATATGCCTGCACCTTTTATCGATTGTCGCGGCGATGTTTTTAATGTGCGTGGGAATTATTCTTGTCTGTTTGTCAATTTTAATTAATTTTGATACGGGGGTTTTACCTTTTGGAATAGCGCTTACTCTTATTGCCGCGGTGTTATTGGCTTTTTTGCTTAATCAGAGAGTATGGATGATGATTTTTGAGGCAGATCAATTAATCGAGAATATAGAGAAAGGAGGCGAAAAATGAATACGCAAGTGAAAAAAGACCTGGAGGACGCGCTGCTTTTGCTTAATAAAGCCGCCAAGGAAGAAACAGAGGAACTGAAAAAAATGGTCCATGAGAAATACGAGGATGTCAGGGAGATGTTTGGCGAGAAAATAGCGCAAGGAACAGATAGCGCCAAGAAAACTATAGCGGACGTGGACAAAAAAGTACGGGCAAATCCCTGGCCGTATATAGCGACAGCTACGATGGGCGCGTTTTTATTAGGATTGTTCCTTCATCGCCAAAGGGAAAAATAATACGTTTCTTTCCCTGATGGCGCATAAATTGCCTGCCTTAACAATTATAAGGCTGGACTTTAGAGTTCAGCCTTTTTTATTTTTTACCGCGTAAATAATGATTCTTTAGTTTATTTGTTGTGATATAATCAACTAATACTATCAGAGCTGATAAAAATTGGGTAAGCAATGAACCTCGGAGGCAGAGATGAAAATATTTAAAATCATATTGATCTCTTTTGTTGTTTTGATCGCGGTTTTGATCATAGCGGCGGTTGTTTTTATTAAGACTTTTGATGTGAACCGTTTTAAGCCTCAGATTATCAGCCAGGCGAGTAAAGTTTTGAACCGCCGGGTTGATTTTGAAAAAGCAAAACTCGCGCTTTCTTTGAGGCAGGGGATCAGCTTGAAAATCAGTAATTTTGTTATCGCGGATGATCCCGCGTTCGCCAAAGGCGATTTTTTTGCTGTTAAAGATATTTCTCTGGCGGTGGATGTGCTGAAATATCTTTCTAAAAAAGAGGTTAATGTCCCGAATGTGTTTATCGATTCTCCCCGCGTAACAATAATCCGTCAAAAAGACGGCTCTATTAATGCTCAGACTATCGCGCAAGCCGGCTCGGGTAAGAGTGAAAGCATTAAACCCGCGATAAGCCCAGCGCCTTTTGCGTTACCGGCTGTTTTTATTTCTTACGTAAAGCTGAACAATGGCACAGTTACGTTTATAGACCGTTCTTTTGAACCGCCTTTGCGATTGGATATTTCCGACATAAATATTTCATTGAATAAGATTTCTTTGACTGAACCGTTCCCTGTCCTGGTTGAGGCGGCGGTTTTAAGCGCCAAAAGGAATTTGAAGTTAGAAGCAAAAGTGCAGATCAAGCTTAAGACAAACGAAGTTGCTATCACCGGGCTTAAATTGACGACTGAGCTTTCCGATATCCTTTTGGAACAAATTCCGGCTGTTTTCCCTATGGCTAAAGGAGCTGTTTTACCTGTGAGCCTTAATGGAAAGATAATTGTTTCGGCCAAGGATTTGAATGCCGGGCCAAAAGGGCTTACCAGCCTGGCGGCAAATGTCAGCTTGACTGATGGGGCGGCGGAATTTAAAGAAATGGCTGTACCGGTTAGAAACGTGGAAATGAATATGGAGATTACGCAGAACAGGATCCTTTTAGATAGAGCCGCTTTTTCCGTCGGAGAAGGAACGATCACTGCTTCCGGGGCAATAGATGATTATTTAGCAAAACAGGAATATAGTATTGAGGTGGGCGCGCAAAATTTAAAACTGGAAGATTTTATCGCTGCGGATAAGGCTCCTATAAAGGCTGAAGGGCGTGCCTTCGGCAAAATGAAATTCAGCGGGCAAGGATTTAGCCCCGAAGCTTTGAAATCCAGCTTATCGGGAGAAGCTGATCTATCTGTTATAAAAGCAAAACTTAAAGACATAAACGTGCTGCGTTTGGTTTTAGAGAAAATTTCAGTTATTCCGGGTATTGTGCAAAAAATTGAAGCGGGGCTGCCGGAAAATTTAAAGCAAAAATTGACACAAACGGATACATCTTTATTGGATATTAAATTGCCGGTAACAATTGAAAACGGCAGTATTGTTATAAAAGAAACGGCTTTAGGCTCAGATGAATTTACTTTTAATGGTAAAGGGCAAGCGGATTTTGATAGTAATTATTCATTGGAGGGCGCATTCCTGATTTCTCAGGATTTTTCCGCGAGTATAGTTGAGCAGGTCGCTGAATTACAGTATCTTTTAAATAGCGACAAACAGATCTATATCCCGCTTAAAATTTCCGGCAAAGCCGGCGCGCCTAATTTTAACGTAGACGCGGAATATATTACAAAGAAGCTCCTTATGAATCAGGGAACGCAAGAAATTCTCAATATTATTGATAAAGCCCTGGGCGGAAAGGAAACAAGCCCCGCGGGACAAAATACTACGCAATCCGGCCCCGCCGAGGATAATAAAGGCGCCATAGAGAATGCAGTAGGCGGTATTCTTGATAAGATGTTTAAGAAATAATAATTTAGATGATGGATGGCCTGGATTCCCGCTGGAGTTTCCCCTGCACTTGATGCGGGGCGGGAATGACAAATCATCCAGATTTTTCTTGACAGAGATATTCTGATATGATAGTCTTAATTCATAAGGCATAAGGTTCGTGCTTTATAAGAAGAACGAAGGCGTTCTCCAATGTCCAATCATGGATGGAGAATGCCTTTTTTTATTTTAAAGGTATGACTAATAAATGAGCATAAAAGGGGATTTTATTATGCAAAATGTGCCTTATGAAGAGCAGATAAGCGCCTTAACTAAAATAAGTAAAGCCATAGCGTCAGATATATATTTAGAGGATATATTGCGTTTAATAGTTACTGTGACGGCTGAGATGATGGGATCAAATATTTGTTCTTTAATGCTTGTTGAAGATAAAAAAAATGCGCTGGTGATTCGCGCCACGCAAAGTATTAGCGAAGAGTATAACAAGAAGACTCCTTTAAAAATTGGAGAGGGTGTCGCGGGAAGAGCCGTAAAAGAAAATAAACCGATAGTAATTAAAGATGTTACTAAGGAAAAAGAATATAAATACAAAGATATAGCGAAAAAAGAGGGTTTGTGTTCGCTTTTGTGCGTGCCTTTGGCGGTAAAAGGTAAAGTTATAGGAGTAATTAACTGTTATACTTCTACTACCCATGATTTTTCCGAAACAGAGATCAATATATTAACTTCTGTTGCCAATCAGGCGGCTATAGCTATTGAGAACGCTGAATTGCTCGTAAAAAGCAAAGTGATCCAGGAAGAATTAGAAACCAGGAAAAAAGTCGAGCGCGCCAAGGGTATAATGATGAAAGAAGAATCTCTTACTGAGGAAAACGCGTATTTAAAGATTCGTAAATACAGTATGGATACGCGTAAATCAATGCGTGAAGTAGCTGAGGCGATTATTCTCTCTTCAGATATGAAAAAGATACATAAATAACAACCGCTCATAGGCCAAGACTTCTTAGCTTCGATGTCGAAACTAAGAATATGAGCAAAACAATAAGGAGGAAGATTGCGATGAATTTACAAAGGCCAAACGCAAACGACGCGACAAGAACGTTCAATCGTTCAAAAAATGTGGTACCGGGTTCAGGTATTTGTTCCCGCTGCGTGGATGGATGTAAAGGTAATTGCGAAGTCTTTAAATCGACATTCAGAAGCCGTGAAGTAATTTATCCCGGCCCTTTTGGCGAAATGACTGCCGGAGGCGATAAAGATTATCCAATAGATTATTCCCACCTTAATATCCAGGGATACGCGTTAGGAGCAAAGGGGCTGCCTAATGGCGTTGAAGGAAATCCCGATAATACAAAGTTTCCCGATGTTAATACGGAAACCGAATATGGCTGGGATGCTAAAGTAAAAATGAGGCTGCCTGTTTTTACAGGAGCTTTAGGCTCGACAGAAATCGCCAGGAAAAACTGGGAGCATTTCGCGGTAGGTGCGGCAATATCAGGCGTTACTCTTGTTTGCGGCGAAAATGTCTGCGGTATTGACCCGGCTTTAGAGCTTGATAATAAAGGCAAGATTAAGAACGCGCCGGATATGGACAGGCGTATTGAAGTTTATAAAAGATTTCATGAAGGATATGGCGAAATACTGGTGCAGATGAACGTTGAAGATACCCGTTTAGGCGTAGCTGAATATGTCAGCAAAAAACATAAGCTTCAAACTATTGAACTAAAATGGGGCCAGGGCGCTAAATGTATCGGCGGTGAAATAAAAGTAAAAAGCCTGGAAAGGGCTCTTGAATTACAAAAACGCGGTTATATTGTTACTCCTGATCCATCTTTAGAAGCCATTCAAAAAGCTTTTAAAGACGGCGCGATTAAAGAATTTGAGCGTCATTCCCGTTTAGGTTTTGTTTCAGAAGAGGGATTTTTAGCTGAAGTTAACCGCTTAAGAGGGCTTGGTTTTAAACGCATCACCTTAAAAACCGGCGCTTATTCAATGCGGGAATTAGCTATGGCGATTAGATATTCCTCTATAGCTAAAATCGATCTTCTAACTATAGACGGCGCTCCGGGCGGCACAGGCATGAGCCCATGGAGAATGATGGAAGAATGGGGAATACCCACATTTTATTTGCAAGCTCTCACATACGAGTTTTGTGAGAAATTAACCAAAAAAGGTTTACGCGTTCCGGATATTGCTATCGCGGGCGGTTTTTCTAACGAGGATCATATCTTCAAAGTATTAGCAATGGGCTCACCCTATGTTAAAGCTGTATGCATGGGCAGGGCATTAATGATTCCCGGAATGGTAGGTAAAAATATCGCAACTTGGATTAAGGAAGGAAATTTACCTATAACAGTATCAGAATTTGGCAAAACCGAGAAAGAGATCTTTGTTTGTTACGAAGATTTAGCAGAAAAATACGGTAAAGATATGAAGGATATATCATTAGGAGCTATTGGTATATACTCTTTCTCGCAAAAACTTAAAGTTGGGCTTCAACAGTTAATGGCAGGCAGCAGAAACTTCAAGTTAAATACCATCTCGCGTAGTGACCTGATGGCTTTAACTGAAGATTCGGCAAAAGTTTCCGGAATCCCGTATGTGATGGATGCATACCGTAAAGAAGCGGAAGCGATCCTTAATGGCAAGGAAACTGGTAAAAAAGCAAAGAAATAGTAAGATGTAATATTTCTGTGTCAAAATAGAGCCGATAACGAGGAGCGCAATTACGTTAAAGGCCGGGACTAAGGCGTCCTTTATTCAATGAAATGAATAGGGGGCGCCTTAGTCTTTAGAGGTGTAAAAAAATGTGTTTTGAGCAGCTTGTAAAAAAAATATCACCAAAATTAAAAGGAATAACTCATAAACTTAATGGGCGTTTTACGTTCTTTAATGACGATGATTTATTCCAAGAGGCATTATTGCATCTTTGGTTGGATTATGAAAGCGGAAAATTAGGCGATAAAACCGATAGTTATATTTTACAAGGCTGTTATTTCCATCTCAAAAACTATATCCGCATAGTGCAGGATAAATCCCGTTTAGTTAGTATAGACGCGCCAATAAATGAAGAAAATCCTGACTTAGGATGTTATGAATCCTATTTAGAAGATCCAAAACCATGCCGTGATGATACGTCCCGCAAAATGTTAGTCGAAGATATCCTGAATGACGGTTTGACTAAAAGAGAAAAAGAGGTTTTTTCGTTTTATTTAGAAGGATTGACCACCAGGGAAATCGGTGAGAAACTTGGCGTTTCGCACGTTAGAGTGGTAAAACTACAAAAGAAAATTAAAATTAAGTGCCAAAAGTTTAGGGATTAATTTTAACAAGGTTACCAAAAACGGATTTTTTTTACTTGTATAAATGAAAGGCATAAAAGAAGAGTTGACACAGTGATGTGTAGTAAAACATAGGCGTTCTGACAAAGAACGCTATTTTTTTTATTGAGGCCACAACTTATGGAGCTGCCGCTTTGCGGCAGGCGAACATAAGTTGTATGGCCGAAATATCCCGAAGCTTACGCAGGAAATTTCGAAGAAATTTCCAAGTGTTTAAGCGAGGGATAAGTAGCTAAGACGCAGGCGTCTTTTGAATCCAGAGATGGTTTTAAAAGGCGCCTTTTTATTTTATAAAAGGAGTACAGAGATATGAAAAAAATTGAATGTGTAATCCGCGCGGAGAGGTTAAAAGATGTTGCAGATGCCTTAAAAGATATAGGCATTGGCGGAATGACGGTCTCTGAAGTACGCGGTTTTGGTAATCAAACCACAAGGCCGGACAGTTTTCTTTTTGTGCATAAGACAAAGATAGAAATATATACTATTGATTCTCAAGTGAAGGAAATTATTTCCGCAATAATGATACATTGTCAAAGCGGTAAAATGGGTGACGGAAAGATCGCGGTAATACCTATGGACGATTGTGTGCGGGTGCGCACAGGCGAAAGAAAAAAGAAAGCAATATTCTAAAAAAGGAGGAAGCAAAATGAATAAACGGACAGCTTTAGCTTTTTGCAGTGTAATGTTAATATCTGGCTTTTGGTTTCTGAATTCTTCTTATGCAACGGCAACTACTCATATCTGGGCTCCGTCAACCGATGTGCAAGCTTATAAAAAGTGGCATCTTACTTCGGATTTTTATGTGCCTATCGAAAATGACACCTTTGACGCGCGGCCGCTTACTATTACAAATCTTGGATTGACGATAGGTGTGCTGCCGTTTGAGAAATTAAACGCGGAAGTTGGTTTTGACCATAAGTCAGGGACTGGCTTGGATGATTATCCTTTATATTTTAATACTAAAGTAGGTATTCCTGAAGGTGCCTATGGCAAAGCATTTCCGGCGTTAGCTGTAGGTATTTATGATGTGGGAACAAAAAATGATAAAACTGATTTCAACGTAGCATATTTTAAAACAGCTAAAACATTTAAAGCGGGAGACTTTTCTTTAGGAAGAATCTCTTTAGGGTATTTTAAAGGCAAGGCAGATTTACTAAAAAACGGAGAAAAGAAAGATAATGATGGAGCTCTTATTGCCTGGGAAAGGACATTGACTGAGTTATCCGATAAAGTCTGGGTAGCAGTGGAATATCAAGGTTCAAGAAGCGCTTACGGAACTACTAATTTGGGAGTTTCTTATAAATTCAGCGATAATACTTCAGTGATTTTCGGTTATGATATTTATAATAACCGCAATTTAGCCGATACATATACTGTGCAGTTGGATATTGATTTTTAATAGTAGTAATATAAAAAGGAGGCTATAATATGAAATACAAGTTAAAAAAATTCATAAAGGTGCGTGGCCCCGCGCTGTTGTGCATGGCGCTATTATTCTGCGCTTTATCAGTTGTTTCACTTTTTGCCGCTGGGCCTGATGCAAGTGGCACAAGTACAGGAACAATTAGCGATGTTTCTGCTTCTATTCCAGGAAAACCTACTTTAGAGGAAGTAGCAGCGCAAGCAGGGCATAATAAGGTATCGATTAATTTTATCTGGACATTAGTTTGCGGATTTTTGGTTATGTTTATGCAGCCGGGATTCGCGATGGTAGAGGCTGGTTTTACACGGGCGAAAAACGTTACTCATACTATGGGAATGAATTTTCTAGTTTACCCTTTGGGTATGCTCGCATTTTATATCTGTGGATTTGCTTTAATGTTTGGAGGATTGGGAGCTCTTGGAACTTTGGGTGGTTATGCGGGGTTGAATCATGAATTTACCGTTAACCTTTTTGGTAAAAGTTTTGGATTATTCGGCACTAAAGGATTTTTCCTCTCAGGTTCATCTTATGATGTATCGATATTCACTATGTTTCTTTTTCAAATGGTGTTTATGGATACCACCGCTACTATACCCACAGGAGCGCTTGCCGAGCGATGGAAATTCCTTTCTTTTTTTGTTTTTAGTTTGTTTGTAGGAACGATAATCTATCCGATTTTCGGTAATTGGGTTTGGGGTGGAGGTTGGTTAGCAATGTTGGGCCAGAATTTCAAGTTAGGGCATGGACATGTGGATTTTGCCGGTTCCTCAGTAGTACATTTGACCGGTGGCATGATTGCTTTAGCAGGAGCTTGGCTTTTGGGCCCTCGCTTGGGAAAATTTAATCGTGATGGCAGCGCTAATCCTATTCCGGGGCATAATATCCCTATGGCTGTTATCGGAACTTTCATTCTTGCTTTTGGGTGGTTTGGTTTTAATGCCGGTTCGACTCTTGCAGGAACTGATTTACGTATGGGGGTAGTTGCCGTTAATACTATGTTGGCATCTGCTACAGGAGCAATAGCAGCTACTCTTTGGATGTGGCTGGGGCGTACGAAAAAACCTGATCCCAGTATGATGTGTAATGGTATGTTGGCAGGGTTAGTGGCAATTACAGCGCCTTGCGCGTTCGTTAATTCAATGAGCGCCTGTATTATAGGCCTTATTGCAGGGGTTTTAGTAGTAGAGTCGGTATATTTTGTTGAGAATAAACTAAAAATCGACGACCCTGTTGGTGCCATATCTGTGCACGGAGTTAATGGCCTTTTTGGTTGTTTAGCTTTGGGGCTTTTCGCTGACGGCACCTATGGCGAAGGTTGGAATGGCGTAGCAGGAACTGTCAGAGGGTTATTTTATGGCGATCCTTCGCAGCTTGTAGCTCAATGTATAGGGATAATTTCAAATATTATCTATGTAGGATTAAGTTCCTTAATTATATTTAAGTTGATAGATATTTTTGTAGGCAATCGGGTTCCACCCCAAGCAGAAATTGAAGGGTTGGATATTCCTGAGATGGGAGTTGTGGGGTATACCGGCGTTAAAATGGACAAACATTCTGAAACACCTATTTCAAAAGAGGTATTTACGATAGGCTAATGGCTCTATTGAACGGGTAAAGGGAGGGTTTTTAAAATGAAAAAAATCGAAGCAGTAATTCGTCCTGAAAAGCTTGATTTGGTGCGCCGGGCTTTAGAAGAAGCCGGTTCGCCTGGCCTGATGATTACCGAAATTGAAGGGAATGGTAAGCAAAAGGGAATCGAACAACAATGGCGAGGGAAAAAATACAAGGTAGAGCTCCTGCCGAAAATGAAGATAGACGTAGTTGTAAAAGACAGCGATGTGGAGAAATTTACCAAAGTTATTAGGGAAGCCGCAAAAACAGGTGCGATCGGTGACGGCAAGATATTTATTTCTAGTATCGACAATGTAATAAGGATTCGCACAGGCGAGAAAGGAGAGGATGCTCTATGAAGAAAGGCGGACGGCAATTAAAAGCAAAGGCATCTGCAAAATGCTTGAGTGAAGAACAATTGGTAGATGAGATTAAGAAGACGGCTTATGAGGTTTATGAAAAAAAAGGTTGTATTGTTGGTAATGAAATGGCTGATTGGCTTGAAGCTGAAAAGCTGGTGAAAGCACAGGTGTATAAGAATAACAGGTGAAATAACATAAATGGTAGATAAAGAGTTAATCAATAAGATTAGAGCTTTTATGATACAAAATAGCTATACCTTACACGATTTATCAATGAAAATTGATATTCATGTGTCTACTTTAGAAAGATGGCTCAAAACTAGCCATATTAACAAGGTTTATGCAAAAATAGTTAAAGAAAAATTAGGTATATAACCAAAAGAATCTGCCATAACTGCAGGGGGCATTTAAACGCCCCCTGCAGTTAGACTGCGAGTTTATACGTATTTAAAAATACTAGGCTAGGGTAATTAAATACGTTTGTTTTAAGGAATTCGCGCAAATAATTTATGCGCTCATTGAGTGGTTACCAAAAAGTGTGATTTTTTACTTGTATATATGAAGGGTAAACACAGTGATGTGTGGCAAAACAAAGGCGTTCCGATTAGGAACGCTATTTTTTTTGAGCACATAATTTATGGAGCGATAGCGAACATAAATTATAAGTGCGAAAAATCCTCGCAGTTTTCTTGCGAAAGCAAGAAGCGGGGATAAATTCAACAGTATTACTGAGACGCAGGCGTCTTTTTTAACCAGAGATGGTTTTAAAAGGCGCTTTTTTCATTTTGGAGTACAAAATACGCAATATAATATGATTGACAGGGAATTGATCAGTAAACTAATACAAATAAAAAGAGAGAGAAGTTATACTCTCTATGACTTATCTAAGAAACTTGATATTCAAGTTTCTACCATAGAGAGATGGATTAAGACAAACCGTATAAATAAAGTATATGCGGCTTTAGTCCGCAACAGATTGGACATAGCTTAATTGTAATTTTAACGCATATTTTTTTTATAATTTTTATTCAATTGAGCAATCAAATAAAAGTGCTTACGATAAAAGGAGGAAAGTATGATTAATACAGGGGATACAGCATGGGTTTTGATTTCTTCGGCGCTGGTGATGTTAATGACGCCGGGGTTGGCATTCTTTTATGGAGGGATGGTCCGGCGCAAGAATATCCTGGGGGTGTTAATGCAGTGTTTCATAATCTTATGCGTCTTAAACATTCAATGGGTGCTTTTTGGTTATAGCCTTTCTTTCGCGCCGTCTAAAGGTTTTTGGGGTGGTTTGCAATGGTTTGGGTTAAATGGCGTTGGCTTAACGCCTTACCCGGATTACGCTGCAACAATTCCGCATCAGGCGTTTATGATTTTTCAAGCGATGTTTGCCGTAATCACTCCTGCCTTGATCATCGGCGCTTTTGCCGAAAGAATGAAATTCGCCGCATTCTTGCTTTTTACTATTCTTTGGGCAACCTTTGTTTATGACCCGGTTTGTCATTGGGTGTGGGGTATGGGCGGGTGGTTACGCAATTTAGGCGCATTGGATTTTGCCGGAGGAACTGTCGTGCATATCAATGCCGGTATTGCCGCTTTAGTTACTGCTTTGGTAATCGGCAAAAGAAAAAATTTGGACTCTAATGTCCCGGCGCCGCATAATCTTCCTTTCGTAGTTTTGGGAACCGCTTTGTTATGGTTTGGCTGGTTTGGTTTTAACGCGGGCAGCGCTTTAGCGGCAAATGGTTTAGCGGTAAACGCGTTTGTAGTGACAAATACCGCGGCGGCGGCGGCGGGTTTAAGTTGGACGTTGATTGAATGGATACGTAACGGCAAGCCCACAATGTTTGGAACCGCCAGCGGCGTTGTAGCCGGGTTAGTAGCAATTACTCCGGCTGCGGGTTATGTCAGCGTAATACCTGCGATAATCATTGGTTTATCGGTAAGCGTATTTTGCTTTACGGCAGTCACTGTAATTAAGCCAAAGTTAGGTTATGATGATTCTCTGGACGCGTTTGGGGTACATTGTGTCGGCGGTATCTGGGGCGCGTTAGCTACGGGATTGTTCGCTTCAAAAGCTGTAAATCCTGCCGGAGCGGATGGCCTATTCTTCGGTAATCCTAAACAGTTTGTTATTCAGCTGATAGGAGTGTTAGTGACCGTGATTTATAGCTTTGTAATAACTATAGTTATTTACAAATTGGTAGATTTATTTATCGGTATGCGGGTAAGCGAGAAAGATGAACTTATAGGGTTAGATTTAACACAGCATCGTGAAAGGGCGTATACGGTGTTGGAATAAACGACGGTTATCGGTTCTCGGTGTTGGGTTTTCGCTAACCGGATAACGATAACCGATAACCTAAAACCGATAACCGAAATGGAGGATAATATGAAGTTAATAATCGCTATAATTCAGCCTTATAAATTGGAAGAAGTAAAAGAGGAGCTTTACAAAGCGGACGTTAATCTTATTACCGTAAGCGAAGTATTGGGCCATGGACGCCAGAAGGGGGTTACCGAGATTTACCGCGGAGCCAAGGAAACGGGGAATTTATTACGAAAAATACGCTTGGAAATAGCGGTAAACGAAGATTTCGTCCAACAAACAGTAAAAGCGATTGTTAAAGGGGCAAAAACCGGTGAGACCGGAGACGGAAAAATATTTGTATTGGACCTAAAAGAATGCGTACGTATACGTACAGAAGAAAAGGGGCCTCTGGCGATTGGATAGGCCGGGGTTACCAAAAATGGTGTTTTTTTACTTGTATATGCGAATGATATAAAACAAGAATAAACACAACGATGTGTCGCTAAGCGGAATTAGAAATAAGTTCAAGACGCGGGTGTCTTTTTAAACCAGAAATGGTTTTAAAAAGGCGCCTTTTTTTTGTCCAAATTTATTCAATTGAGTAAACAATTGAGTAAACAAAAGGAGGCAATAGATGTTAAATTCAGGTGATACAGCCTTTGTCTTATTTTCAGCGGCTCTGGTAATGTTAATGACTCCGGGTCTGGCATTTTTTTACGGAGGAATGGTTAGACGAAAAAACATCTTAGGCGTACTTATGCAGTGTTTCATAATTTTATGCGTTTTAAGTATTCAATGGGTGCTTTTGGGCTATAGCCTTTCTTTTGCACCATCTAAAGGTTTTTGGGGAGGTTTGCATTGGTTTGGGTTAAACGGCGTGGGGTTAGAGCCTTACGCTGGTTACGCACCGACTATTCCTCATCAGGCATTTATGATTTTTCAGGCTATGTTTGCCGTAATCACTCCGGCGTTAATTATCGGCGCGTTCGCTGAAAGAATGAAATTTTCAGCCTTTCTGATTTTTACCCTGCTCTGGGCGACATTTGTTTATGCCCCGGTTTGTCATTGGGTCTGGGGAATCGGAGGCTGGTTGAGAGATTTAGGCGTGCTTGATTTTGCCGGAGGAATTGTCGTCCATACAAGCGCTGGGGTAGCCGCTTTGATTATAGCCTTAACCATCGGCAAAAGAAAGAATTTGGAGCATAATATTCCTTCTCCTCATAACTTGCCTTTTGTTGTATTGGGAACGGCTTTATTATGGTTTGGCTGGTTTGGTTTTAACGCCGGTAGCGCCTTGGCTGCTAACGGATTGGCAGTGAACGCATTTGTAGTGACTAATACCGCGGCAGCCAGCGCGGGTTTGATCTGGACTATCCTAGAGTGGTTGCGTAACGGCAAACCTACAATGTTTGGTATTGTTACGGGGGCGATTGCCGGCCTTGCTACTATTACACCGGCTTGCGGATTCGTGAGTGCTTCGTCCGCTATTGTAATAGGTATCTTTGCGAGTGTCGTATGTTTTTTTGGAGTAGGTATTCTTAAACCAAAGTTTAAGTATGACGATTCTTTAGACGCCTTTGGAGTGCACGGTATCGGAGGCATTTTAGGGACCTTAATGACAGGCATTTTTGCTTCTAAAGCTATTAATCCCGCTGGCAGAGACGGGTTACTTTTTGGCAATCCTCAACAATTGTTAATTCAAGGTACCGCGGTTTTAGTAACGCTGGTATATTCGGCCGTAGTTACTTTAGTAATTTACAAATTGGTAGATTTATTTATCGGTATGCGGGTAAGTGAAAAAGAGGAACTTATAGGCTTAGACTTGACACAGCATCGCGAAAGAGCGTATACCGTGCTGGAATAAACTACGGTTATCGGTTTTAGGTTATCGGTTATCGATATTCGTTTCGCGAAAACCGAACACCGAGAACCGAACACCGAGAACCAATAAACGGAGGATAATATGAAGTTAATAATTGCTATAATTCAGCCTTATAAATTGGAAGAAGTAAAAGAGGAACTTTATAAATCTGATGTAAATCTTATTACCGTAAGCGAAGTATTGGGGCATGGCCGGCAGAAGGGTGTTACCGAAATTTATCGCGGAGCCAAGGAAACGGGTAATTTATTGCGAAAAATACGCTTAGAAATAGCGGTAAATGAAGATTTCGTCGAGCAAACAATAAAAGCGATTGTTAAAGGGGCAAAAACCGGTGAGACCGGCGACGGCAAAATATTCATACTGGATTTAGAGGAATGTGTGCGTATCCGCACTGAAGAGCGGGGGCGTAAGGCTATTGGATAGGTTAACTAATGTTGCGTAAATTATGTACTTAGTATGAATTTAACTTATCCCTTGCCTAACCACATGTAAATTTCTTCGAAATTTACTGCGTAGGCCGCGGGATTAATTCGCACAGATAACTTACTCTCCTTGCAGTCGCGCAAGTTATGTGCTCATTAAAAAAAGGTTACCAAAACAGTCAAGTTTTTACTTGTATATATAGTTGGTTATAAAATAGGCACAAAGTAGTGCATAATTAGACAAATCAGAACAGGGATGTTCTCTTTCATGAGGATTTCTCTGTTTTTTTATGGTATTATAGTAAAGTATAGATTACTTTACTAACTAATAAGCAAGGAGTGTAAAAATGGGAATTAGACAGAAAGCTTTATTTAACATCAAAAGCATTGAATTGGTTAAGGAAAATCAACCGAAGAAGGTTTCCAGCTATTTCGGAGAAAATACCTTTAATATGGAAACTATGCAAAAGTATATTCCCAAAGATGCAATGGAGGCTTTTAAGGCTTGGCTTTCTGAAGGCAAGATTATCAGCATTGAACAGGCTAACGCGATTGCCGACGCGATGAAAGAGTGGGCAATTTCAAAAGGCGCTACTTATTATACTCATTGGTTTCAGCCAATGACCGGGCTTACCGCGGAAAAACACGATAGTTTTATTTCTGTGATCGCGCCGGGAAAGGTAATAGAAAAATTCTCAGGCAATAAACTTATTCAGGGTGAGCCGGACGCAAGCAGTTTCCCTTCGGGAGGCATTCGCGCTACCTTTGAGGCAAGAGGTTATACCGCATGGGATCCTTCAAGCCCGGCCTTTATTATTGAAACCAAGCTTGGAAAAACCATGTGTATTCCTACGATATTCATTTCTTACCACGGAGAAGCGCTGGATAAAAAACTGCCGCTTTTACGTTCAGATGAGGCACTAAATAAAGCAGCTGTTGAGTTACTGAAGCTTTTCGGGCATAAGGATGTAAAGAAAGTATATTCTACATGCGGAGCGGAGCAGGAATATTTTCTTATAGATAAAAATTATTATAACTTGCGTCAGGATTTACTGCTTACGGGACGTACTCTTGTTGGAGCGCCTTCTCCTAAAGGCCAGCAATTGGAGGATCAGTATTTCGGCACAATTAAGGAGCGAGTGCTAAATTTTATGTTTGAGGTTGCAACTGAGGCGTATAAATTAGGTATTCCGATTATAACCAGGCATAATGAAGTTGCCCCTCATCAGTATGAATTCGCGCCAATGTTCGAAGAATCAAACCTTGCCGCCGACCACAACCAATTATTGATGGATTTAATGAAAAAAGTCGCGCTTAGGCATGATCTTGTTTGTCTTTTGCACGAAAAGCCTTTCGCCGGGATAAACGGAAGCGGTAAGCATGTTAATTGGTCACTTGCCGATGATAAAGGAAATAACCTGCTTAATCCGGGAGAAACTCCCGAAGAAAACCTGCAGTTTTTAGCAGTATTGGCCGCGGTGTTAAGAGCGGTATATAATCACGCGGATTTATTACGCGCAAGCGTCGCTGTTGCCGGTAATGAACATCGTTTAGGCGCGAATGAAGCGCCTCCTGCAATCATCAGCGTTTTCATGGGAGGGCAGTTGACGGATGTTCTCAATATGATAGAAAAAGGCGTTAAGGAGAAAGTGTCTAAAAAAGATATAATTGATTTGGGAGTATCCCGCCTGCCAAGCTTCAATAAGGATTCTACCGATAGGAACCGTACTTCTCCGTTTGCTTTTACAGGAGCAAAGTTTGAATTCAGGGCTGTGGGTTCATCCCAAAATATAGCTACGCCTATAACAATAATTAACACCATTATTGCCGAATCCTTTGAATACGTTAGAGAAAAGATACAGGAAGAAGCAAAAGTAAATGATTTTAATTCAGCTGTATTGAAGGTTATTGCTAAGCTTATCAAAGAAACAAAAAACATACGTTTTGAAGGGAACAACTACTCTGAAGAATGGGTTAAGGAAGCAAAAAAGAGAGGATTGCCTAATGTTGCCTCTACCTATAAAGCGCTTGAAGCACTGACAAAAAAAGAAAATATCGCGTTATTTGAAAAATATAAGGTTTTTTCCAAAGAGGAATTAATCGCCCGCTACCATATATGGATACATACTTATAATCTGACTTTGGAAATAGAAGCTAATACGTTGAATGAAATGGTTAACGCAAGCATTGTTCCTTTTGGCTGTGAGTATGAGAAATTGCTCGCTGAAATACTTGATAAGCTGGTAAGCCTTAAGAAAACCGTAAAATTAAAACTTGAGCCGGCTGTTTTAGCGGATCAGAAGGAGCATTTTAGCGAAGTGGTTAGTAAAATTTATTACGTCAGGCGCAATACCAAGGAATTAGTTAAGCTTCTTGGAAAGGCAAAACAAGTAAGCGATGAGAAACGCGCTGAATTATATTTTGAAGAGCTTAAGCCTTTAATGGAACATATACGTAAACACGTGGATGATTTGGAACACGTTATCTCTGATGAACATTGGGATCTGCCGAAATACAGGGAAATGCTGTTTATAAAATAACATCGTTCTCGTAGGGGACAGGCATGCCTGTCCCCTACAACAAAAAGGGAACAAATTTTTTTTGTCTTTCCATGCTCAAAGATTGGGCAGAAAGTGGTGAACGCTAGTGATTATGGTGCATATTACCGATAACGAAGAAAAATTACGCCAGATACTTTTGAAGATGCTCAATGAAATAGGGAATACTTGCATAAATATTGTTAAAGAAGAAGGCGTGTTTAAGATAATGAAAAAAGAGGATCTTTTGAGCGAAGTCACTTTATCTGAGAAGGTGATTGAACTTGAAAATAGCTTGTACAGAGACAACGAGGGGCATTTGTATGAAGCAGTCTTAGAAAGAATTGAGAAGCCGCTGATTCAGCATATTCTGGAACGGACCGAAGGCAATCAGTTTAAGGCGGCAAGGATCTTGGGGATCAACCGCAATACCATACGAGCCAAGATTAAGAAATTAGGTATTGAACCGGATAAATGGAAGATATAATTATGGAATATGATCGCGTACCATTACAACAGGGCTTATATGACCCGCAGTTTGAACATGATTCCTGCGGAGTGGGATTTGTTTGTAATATCAAAGGCGATAAATCAAACGCGATTATTAAACAGGCGCTTGAGGTATTAAAACGCCTGTCTCATCGTGGCGCAACCGGAGCTGACCCTAAAACCGGAGATGGCGCGGGAATTTTAATCCAGATGCCGCAGGATTTTTTCATGAAAACCTGCCTGGACGCAAAAATTAAACTGCCGGCGCAGGGTGAATATGGCGCTGGGTTAGTATTTTTACCAACCGATAAAGCGGATCAAAAGTGGTGTAAAGATTGTTTCGCGCGGATAATCAAGGATGCGGGCCAAGTCCTTTTAGGCTGGCGCAAGGTGCCGGTGGATGATTCGGTTATCGGAAAGTCTGCTCAGGAAACTCAGCCTATAATAGAGCAGATATTTATCGGCAGGGGCAAGGGTATGGATAAAGATGCCCTTGCTTTTGAAAGAAAACTTTATGTTATCCGTAAACAAGTTGAAAATGCCATTCGCGCCTCGGATATAAAACAGAAATCATTTTTCTACATTACCAATTTATCCTGCCGCACTTTTTCCTATAAAGGGCTGCTTATGCCGGGGCAGGTAGAGGATTTTTTCCTTGACCTTAAAGATGAGAGTATAAAAAGTGCTTTAGCCCTGGTGCATTCGCGCTACAGTACGAATACTTTTCCTACCTGGGATTTAGCTCAACCGTTTCGGTTCCTGGCGCATAACGGTGAAATAAATACATTAAGAGGCAATATTAACTGGATGCGGGCGCGGGAAGGATTATTGAAATGCGAGTTATTCAGTAAAGATTTAAAAAAGATCTTTCCTGTTATTGTTCCCGGGGGAAGTGATTCCGCGGCGTTGGATAATATCTTTGAGCTTTTAGTACTAGCAGGGCGGCCTATTGAACAAGTTGTTTCAATGCTTATTCCGGCGGCGTGGGAGCAAAATAGTTCCATGGATGAGAAATTGCGGGATTTCTATCGTTACCACGCTTGTTTAATTGAGCCTTGGGACGGCCCGGCAGCTATTGCTTTTACCGACGGGACAAGGATAGGCGCGGTTTTAGACCGGAACGGGCTGCGCCCCGCGAGGTATATAGTTACTAAACAGGATTTTGTAGTGATGGCTTCAGAAGCGGGAGTTTTAGATATTAAACCGCAGGATATAGCTTTTTCCGGAAGGCTTGAGCCGGGAAAAATGTTTTTTATCGATACCGGGACAGGCAGAATTGTTGAAGATAAAGAAATAAAGGAATTGATGTCTGCCGGACAGCCGTATAGCAAATGGCTGAAAAAAAATATGCTGGAGCTGGAGAATTTGCCTGTCTTAAAATCAAAAAAGAAAACTGAATCAGATACCTTGGCTGTCCTGAAAGCATTTGGCTATACGCGCGAAGATTTTAAATTTATTATTAATCCGATGGCAGAGAAAGCTCAGGAGCCGGTAGGTTCAATGGGCAATGACGCTCCTCATGCCGTATTATCCGAAAGGCCGCAGCTGTTATTCAATTATTTTAAACAATTGTTCGCTCAGGTTACTAATCCGCCGATTGACCCTATCCGTGAAGAATTGGTAATGAGCCTGGAAACTTATTTAGGGGCCGAAAAAAATATTTTAGAAGAGACTCCGGAGCATTGCTGTAAATTAAAAATTAAAAATCCGATCCTTACTAATGGTGAACTGGAAAAAATCCGTCGGATCAAAAGAAATGGATTTAAAACTCAAGTGATTTCTTTGCTTTTTCCTGTCATAGAAAAAGAAGGCTTGCGTATAGCTTTAGATAGGATCTGTAAAGAAGCTACACAAGCCATAAAAAATGGCGTTACCTTTATTATTTTAAGTGATCGCGGTATTAATAAAGATTACGCGGCTGTACCCAGCCTTTTAGCTGTGGCGGCAGTGCATCATCATTTAATAAGAAAGGTTTTACGTTCGCAGGTAGGGATTGTGGTAGAGAGCGCTGAACCCAGAGAAGTGCATCATTTCGCGCTTTTATTTGGATATGGCGCAGACTGTATTAATCCTTATCTTGCTTATCAATCTATAGAGTTTTTAGTAAAGGATGGGGAGTTATCTTTAGATTTGGAGGAGGCAATCCATAATTATATTAAAGCTGTGGATAAAGGGATTGCTAAAATTCTTTCTAAAATGGGAATTTCTACATTGCAAAGTTATCGCGGCGCCCAGATATTTGAGGCGTTGGGTATAGATCAGGATGTCATTGACGCGTATTTTCCCGGTACGCCATCGCGCATCGGGGGAGTAAATTTGGATATTATTTCCCAAGAGGTACTATTAAAACACAAGGCAGCGTATTTTGAAAGAGGCGTAGGTTTGGGCTATCTTCCCGCGGGCGGCGTATACCAATGGAGGAGGGACGGCGAATTCCATTTATGGAATCCGGATACTATCGGGGCCATTCAGGAAGCTGTCAGGAATGGGGATTATAATAAGTATAAAGAGTTTGCGCGTTTAATAAATGACCAGTCTAAGCAGCCCGTTACATTAAGAAGCTTATTAAAATTTAGTTCCACTAAGCCTATTTCTATTGAAGAAGTGGAACCTGTGGAAGAGATCGTAAAACGTTTTGCTACCGGGGCTATGAGTTTTGGCTCAATTAGTAAGGGCGCGCATGAATCTATCGCTATAGCAATGAACAGGTTAAAAGCCAAATCTAATACTGGAGAAGGAGGAGAAGATCCTCTTCGTTTCATACCTTTGCCAAACGGCGACTCCAGGCGCAGCGCGATAAAACAGGTTGCTTCCGGAAGATTTGGAGTTACTACTAATTATCTCGTTAATGCTGATGAGCTGCAAATCAAAATCGCTCAAGGAGCTAAGCCCGGTGAGGGAGGGCAATTGCCTGGGCATAAAGTAAGCGTGTCCATTGCCAGCACACGTTACACCACTCCGGGAGTAACTTTAATTTCCCCTCCTCCGCATCATGATATTTATTCTATCGAAGATTTAGCCCAGTTGATCTTTGACTTAAAAAATACTAATCCCGAAGCCCGTATTAGCGTTAAGCTTGTTTCAGAGGTGGGCGTGGGAACTGTGGCTGCCGGGGTAGCCAAAGGCCATGCCGATATGATTTTAATTTCAGGAGGAGACGGCGGGACGGGCGCTTCGCCATTAAGTTCGATCAAACACGCCGGGCTTCCCTGGGAACTGGGTTTAGCGGAAACCCATCAGACTTTAGTTTTAAATGATTTAAGAAGCAGGGTGCGCCTGCAGACAGACGGGCAGCTGCGCACCGGCCGTGATGTCGCGATCGCCGCTTTATTAGGGGCTGAGGAATTTGGTTTTGCTACCACGGTTTTAATAACTTTAGGTTGTGTAATGCTGCGGCATTGCCATTTGAATAATTGTTCCGTGGGTGTTGCCACGCAGGATGAAAGGTTGTGCCAACGATTCCAGGGCAAGCCCGAATATATCGTTAATTATTTTAGTTTTGTGGCGCGGGAATTACGCGAGATTATGGCTGATTTAGGCGTAAGGACTTTAAATGAAATGGTGGGCAGGACCGAGTTTTTAGAAACTAATACGGCGGTTTTACCTTGGAAAGCTAAAAGCATAGATTTTTCTAAAATTCTTTACCGGCCTGCCGTCGCTAAAAATGCAGGGGCGCATTGTTTAATCAGGCAGAAACATGAAATAGACGATGTTTTGGATTTAAAGCTGATCGCGCTTGCAAAAAACGCGTTGGAAAAAAGCGAAGCGGTGCGTATAGATTTGCCTATTGAGAATCTAAACCGTACTACCGGAGCAATGTTAAGCGGCAGGATTTGTAAGATATATGGTGAAAGCGGTTTAAACGAAGATACAATTTATTGCAAATTCAAAGGAGTAGCCGGCCAGAGTTTCGCCGCGTGGCTCGCAAAAGGCGTTACATTTGAGCTGGAAGGGATGGCTAACGATTATGTGGGAAAAGGCATATCCGGAGGAAAGGTTATCATTTACCCCGAGCGGAAAACCGATTATAAAAGTGAAGAAAATATTATTATCGGCAATACCGCTTTTTACGGCGCGATTACCGGTGAGGCTTATATCCGGGGAGTAGCGGGCGAAAGGTTCTGTATCCGTAATTCCGGTTTATCGGCGGTAGCCGAAGGCGCAGGCGACCATGGCTGCGAATATATGACCGGAGGAAGGGTAATTATATTAGGAAAAACAGGCAGAAATTTTGCAGCGGGTATGTCCGGCGGTATCGCTTATATTCATGACAAAGAGTCAAATTTTAAAGAAAAATGCAATTTAGTGACAGTAGGGCTGGAACGGTGTTCAGTAGATGATGTGAAAAATATTTATGATTTATTGCGCAAACATCATCAATATACTCAAAGTAAAGTTGCTGAAAAAATACTGGGCAATTTCGCGCGGGAGATTAAGAAGTTTATTAAGGTTATGCCGAAAGAATATAAACGTATCCTGGAAATAAAACAAATGGGTGAAAAATTAGATTTAGGAGAGGTTTCTGATGGGTGATGTGAGAGGCTTTTTAAAGGTTAAGAAACAAACCGCCAAACACAGGCCGGTTTGCGAGCGGCTAAAGGATTACGGCGAAGTAATGCTTTTGCGAAGCGATAGTGATACCGAACAGCAGTCTTCCCGCTGTATGGATTGCGGCGTGCCGTTCTGCCATTGGGGCTGCCCTATCGGCAATTATATCCCGGAATGGAATGATCTGGTTTTCCATAAACAATGGGGCAAGGCAATGGAATTGCTCTCCGCGACAAATAATTTTCCGGAAATAACCGGCAGGATTTGCCCGGCGATCTGCGAATATGCCTGTGTTTTAGGTATAAATGATGACGCGGTTACTATCCGCGACAATGAATTGGCCGTTATTGAGTATGCTTTTAAAAATGGGGATATCAAAGCTAATCCTCCCAAAGAACGCACTCAGAAAAAGGTTGCCGTTATCGGTTCAGGCCCGGCGGGGCTTGCCTGCGCTGCTCAGCTTAACAACGCAGGGCATAATGTCGTAGTCTTTGAAAGAGACGATAAGATTGGCGGCATTTTACGTTACGGTATCCCTGATTTTAAACTGGCGAAATGGATCCTGGATCGGCGGATAGAAATATTGGAAAAGGAAGGGATTAAATTTAAAACCGGGATCCGGGCCGGTATAGACATTGAACTTTCAAAATTACAAAAGGAGTTTGACGCTGTCTGTTTAGCCTGCGGAAGCAGGGCCGCGCGTGATTTAAAAATAGAAGGAAGGGATTTAAAAGGGATTTATTTTGCCATGGATTATTTGATCCAAGCAAATAAAAGGCGTAATGGCGCGGTAATTCCCGAGGATCAGCTTATAGACGCTAAGGATAAACGGGTAGTAGTGATCGGCGGCGGCGATACTGGAGCGGATTGTATGGGCGTAGCGCATCGTCAGGGGGCAAGTTGCGTGATCCAAATAGAGCTTCTTAGCCGTCCCGCGGAATGCCGAACTTCGGCATATCCCTGGCCTAAATATCCGATGATTTTAAAAACGTCCTCAAGCCATGAAGAAGGAGGAGAACGTTACTGGTCTGTCCTTACTAAAAAGTTTGCAGGAGATAACGGGCGGCTGACAAAGCTTTATTGTGTAAAGGTAGAATTTAGAAAAGATAGTAAAGGCTGCCCGGTAATTAAAGAAATTCCGGAAAGCGCGTTTGAAATTAACACGGATATGGTTATTTTGGCTTTGGGATTTTTACATCCGGAAAAAAGCCCGCTTATCGAAGGGCTTACCTTAGACCAACGCGGTAATGTTAAAACAGATGATAATTATATGACTTCAAGCAAAGGGGTGTTTTGCGCGGGAGATATGCATAGGGGGCAGTCTCTTGTGGTTTGGGCGATTGCCGAGGGAAGGCGCGCGGCGCGCGCGATAGACACGTATTTGATGGGGGAAACCTCTTTAGCGGTTTTATAAATTAAAAAAGATGTGCGGTATAAGCGGTATTTATAATTTAAAGAAAAGTCGTCCGATAGATACTGCCGCGCTTAAAAGGATGACTTTTCTGCTGCGGCACCGCGGCCCGGATGAGTTCGGTTTTTATGAGGACAATAAAATAGGCATGGGGCACAGCCGTTTGAGCATTATTGACCTTGCGGGAGGCAAACAGCCGATACATAATGAAAATAAGGATCTCTGGATAGTTTTTAACGGAGAGATCTTTAATTATCTGGAATTAAGAGAAGGGCTGGTTAAAAAAGGGCATAAGTTTTACACTCATAGCGATACGGAAGTAATAATCCATCTTTATGAGGATAAGGGTATTGATTGTATCAATGATTTAAACGGCCAGTTTGCGTTCGCCATCTGGGATAAAGCCAGGGAGCAATTGCTTTTAGCCAGGGACAGGGTAGGTATAAGGCCGTTGTTTTATACAACTGTAGATAATTCTTTGATTTTTGCTTCGGAAATTAAATCTATTTTTGGATATAATAAGGTTTCCCGCCAGATAGATCCCGTTGGTTTGCAACAGCTATTTACTTTATGGGCAACAATCCCTCCCAGGACCGTTTTTAAAGATATTAGGGAATTACCCCCCGCGCATTATTTAATAGTTAAAGATGGAGAATTAAAAACCGGGCAATATTGGCAGTTAAATTTTTCACCGGCTGAAGAAAATAATAGAGGTTACCCCGAAGGCTATTATCGTGAAAGGCTTCTTGAGCTGCTGAAAGATTCGATAAAACTGCGATTAAGGGCAGATGTGCCTGTGGCAGCGTACTTAAGCGGAGGGATTGATTCTTCTTTTATCTGCGCTTTGGTAAAAAAGTTTTTTAACAATTCCTTGCAGACTTTTTCCGTGAGTTTTGCGGATAAAGATTATGATGAAGGCAGTTTCCAGGAGCGGATGGCTGAATTTCTGGGGACAGCGCATAAGAATATACGCTGTGATTACGCTGATATAGGAAAGATCATGCCTGAGGTTGTTTGGTACGCGGAAAAACCGCTTATCCGCGCGGCTCCGGCGCCTTTGTTTCTTTTATCCAGGTTGGTGCGCCAAAATAATATTAAAGTTGTTTTGACCGGAGAAGGAGCCGATGAAATATTAGCCGGCTATGATTTGTTTCGGGAAAATAAGATCAGGCGTTTTTGGGCCAGGAACCCTGATTCCAAATTAAGGCCTTTGCTTATGCGTAAGTTGTATAGCTATATTCCTAACTGGCCGCGCGCAAGCTCAGCTTTTTTAGAAGGATTCTACAGGAAGCATTTAGCCCGCACAGAGCTTAAATATTATTCGCACATGCCGCGCTGGGACACAACTTCAAAGATTACGTCACTTTTTTCTGATGCGATAAAAAGAGAATTAAGCGGGTATGATTGTATCTCTGAGTTTGAAAATAATTTGCCGCAAGGTTTTGAGCTCTGGGATAGTTTATCTCAGGCGCAGTATATTGAAATAAATACTTTGCTTTCCGGTAACCTTCTTTCTTCACAGGGAGACCGCATGATGATGGCAAATTCCGTGGAAGGCAGGTTCCCATTTTTGGATTACAGGGTAATTGAGTTCTGCGCGCAATTGCCTCAGGGCTTAAAATTGAAAGCCTTAAAAGAAAAATACATTCTTAAAGAAGTTGCAAAACCTTATTTGCCGGAAGAGATCAGTCAAAGGGTAAAGCAGGCTTATCGCGCGCCTGACAGCGCCAGTTTCTTAAGCTCAGGGAAACTTGACTACGTGGATGAATTGCTATCAGAAGAAAATATAAAAAAAACAGGGTATTTTGAACCCGCGGCTGTAGAAAACCTTATTAAAAAATGCCGCAAGCTTGAAAGCCATCTTGTTAGCGCTAAAGACAATATGGCGGTAGTAAGCGTAATAACTACTTTATTGCTGGATAAAATTTTTATCCGCGATTTTGATTCCAACAACAAAAAAACAGATTGACCAGCGGGTGAATATGGTGTATAGTAAATAACAAGTTCAAAGTTAGAACTATAACAAACAATGGCGTTTAGAGGCCGGGCTGTCGGCGCTAAACGCTTTATTATTTATACTATAATATGGCAAAATATATTTTTGTAACGGGCGGCGTAATATCCAGCTTAGGTAAAGGCATTGCTTCTGCTTCTATCGGTAAAATCCTTGAATCCAGGGGTTTAAAAGTTACCTTAATGAAGCTTGATCCTTATATTAATGTTGATCCCGGGACTATGAATCCCTACCAGCATGGCGAAGTTTACGTTACCGAAGATGGAGCTGAAACGGATTTAGACCTGGGGCATTATGAGCGTTTTACCAATATCAATTCCTCTAAGTTTAATAATATAACTACCGGGCAGATCTATAATTGCGTAATCTCCAGGGAAAGAAAGGGAGCTTATTTAGGTAAGACTATTCAGGTTATCCCGCATATTACGGACGCGATAAAAGAGAAGATTAAGCAGTGCTCTGAGGTTTCAAAGGCTGATATTGTCATTGTTGAAATCGGAGGGACAGTAGGAGATATTGAAAGTCTGCCTTTTTTGGAAGCGGCCAGGCAGTTCCGCCATGACTTTGGATATGAGAATGTGCTTTATATTCATTTGACCTTGGTGCCGTATATAAACGCGGCCGGTGAAGTAAAGACAAAACCCACCCAGCATAGCGTGGGGACTTTACGTGAGATAGGGATTATACCGGATGTATTGATCTGCCGGTCAGAAAAGCCCTTATCCGACAGCGTTAAAGAAAAGATTTCTTTATTTTGTAATGTCAAGAAAGAGGCGGTTATTGAATCCCCGGATATGGAGTCGATTTATCAGATCCCGATAGTTTTTAAGAAGCAGATCTTGGATGAAATAATCCTGAGCCATTTTAAATTAATATGTAAATTTTCTGACTTGCAAGAGTGGGAACGCTGCGTAGTCGATAGAGTGCTTCATCCGAAGAATACGGTAACTGTCGCGGTGATCGGCAAATACATAGAATTGCAGGATGCTTATAAGTCGATATATGAATCGCTTATTCATGCGGGGATTTATAATGACGCGAAGGTAGAAATAAAAAAGATAGATTCCGAAAGCCTGGAAAAAGGCAAAATTGATGATATGTTACAAGATATTTCGGGGATTCTTGTTCCCGGCGGTTTTGGGTATCGCGGTATCGAAGGTAAAATCCGGGCTATTGAATTAGCGCGTAAAAATGGAATTCCGTTTTTCGGCATTTGTTTAGGGATGCAGTGCGCGGTAATTGAGTTTGCCAGGAACGCCTGCGGGTTAAAGGGCGCAAATTCCACGGAATTTAAAAAAACAAAAAATCCGGTTATTAGTTTGCTGGAAGAGCAGGAAAATGTCAGTGCCTTAGGCGGCACGATGCGTTTAGGCGCGTATCCGTGTAAAATTAAACGTAATACCCTGGCTTTTGATGTTTATGGGCAGAATCTAATTCAAGAACGCCATCGGCACAGGTATGAGTTCAATAATAAATACCGCAAGATCTTTGAGCAAAAGGGCATGGTGTTCTCCGGTATATACCCCAAAAAGAATTTAGTTGAGATAGTAGAGATTAAAAAACACCCCTTTTTTATTGCCGTGCAATTCCATCCTGAATTTAAATCCAAGCCCGATAACGCCCATCCGTTGTTTAAAGAATTTATCAAAGCCGCGTTAAATATAAGCCATAGTTAATTCTTATCGCCTGATCCCTTAGCGCCGGATTTTTTTATTCAAAGACAAATTTCCCTGCGTCGTAAATTTTGCTTGAAATTTTTTTTATTTAATTATTATAAAATCGGGATAAATAAAAGATTATTTTATTTTAACAATAAAGGTTGGCCGCAATGGATTTATTAAACGCCTCAGCAATATCGGATAACGTTAAACGGGGGTTTATTTTAACAGAGGATAATCAAAAGATTTCCTATACGCTTTTTTCTTCCGGGCATTCCAAGGTTATAATAATTGCGCATGGTTTTTATAATAGTCAAGAGGCGCAAGTTTTGCAGCAACTCGCAAAAAATTTGCTCGAGGAATATGATATCTTTATGTTTGATTTCCGCGGGCATGGCAAAAGCAGCGGGTTGTTTACCTGGGCAAGCAAAGAGGGGCAGGATTTAATGGGGGCAGCGCGGTATTTGAAAGGCAAGTACCGGAAAACCGGCCTTATCGCGTTTTCGTTAGGCGCAAGTATCGCGATTAATGTTTTATCCCGTGAACAAATTGCGGATTCATTTGTGTGCGTAAGCGCTCCTGCTTATATAAGTAAAATCGATTATAATTTCTGGCGGTTGGATTGGCAAGGGGATGTCGTATATACCCTGTTAAGTAAAGAAGGCAGAATAGGCAAGGGAGTCCGGCTCGGGCCGTTCTGGCTAAAAAAAGAAGAGCCGATCAATAATATCGCGAAGCTAAAGATCCCCGTGCTTTTTCTTCACGGCGAAAAGGACTGGGTAATCAGGCCCTGGCACTCAGAGGCGCTTTTTAAGCGTGCAACCGGCATCAAAAAAATTGTTTATTTTAAAAATGGCTCTCACGCGGAATATCTCATAAGAGATAATCAAGAGCAGTTTATGGAAGAAATAAAAAAGTGGTTTGAGCAGGCATTAAAGTAGAAAAAAGTCAAGAAAAAGCAGAATTTTCCAGTTGCACTTTATGCAGGGGGTATGTAAAATTAATACGCAAAAATGAGAAATATGTATCCCTTGCCTAAGCGCTTGTAAATTTCTTCGAAATTTACTTCGTAGGCCGCGGGAATAATTCGCCCCTGCCGTTTTGATTCGCTTTTGCGAATGCAAAACGAATCAGCAGGGGCTCATTAAAGGAGGGACCTATGAGCTGGGGATTATTCGGGCAGATAATATTGTTGATGATAATTTTTGCTTTTATCGTTACTTTTATTAAATGCATGCAGGATACATATTGCATGAAGTGTAGAAAGTAAGAATAACTTTTTAAATTAAAGGGAGGAAAGATGAAAAGGTTTTTTGTTATTTCTATGGTTGTAATTTGCGCGGTTTTGTCACTTGGCGTTTTTAAGGGCGCGCAAGCTTTAGACGTTAACGCTATCTTTGGGCAGATAAAGTCGGAATTACTTCAAAAAGGCATGAGCGCCGGAGATATAACGGCCGTTGAGCCGCCTGTAAAGAATATGCTTAGTTTAGGAGGGAATCAGGCCGATGTTAAAAGTATTTTGCTTGACCTTATGTCTAAGGGCTTTAAGGGCAATGATTTTAGCAGCCTGGTGGGAATGGTAAGCGACTTAGCAAAAAACGGCGAACCTGTAAAGAACGCGGGAGCGGTTGTCTCGCAGGCTATACAGGGGGCAAGCGTTTTAGGGCTTAAGGGGAAAGATTTAATTTCTCAAGTTCAGAATATGGTGAATCAGCGAAAAACGCAGCTTTATCAAATAAAGGGCAATGTCAGCGCGGCAGGGCAACAGTTGCAAAACAAAGAAAATGTTAAAAAAGGCATAACTTCTATTTTTGGTAAATAACGATAAAGATTGATTATTGATATTCCCGTTAAAAATTAAAACCTTCGTCAGCTTTATTATGCTGGCGGAGGTTTTTTAATTTATAAAAAAACCGGAATTGAACGCAAGAATTTATTGACAAATAATAATATTGTTATACTGTATAATAAATGGGTAAATCGGTAATTTATAAGGGCAAAAGAGGGAGCAAGGCATGACGCAATATATTGATAGCATTATTCAAATTATCCGTTTAACAGATATGGTTGATATATTGGTTATAGCTTTTTTTATATATTTGATATTGATCTGGTTCCAGAGGTCGCGCGCCCGTTTCATGATAATCGGCATGATAATGGTCGCGGGGGTGTATATTTTGGCAAGGATGTTTGATCTGTATCTTACTACAATGGCATTGCAGGCTTTTTTTGCCACGTTTCTTATTATGGTAGTTGTTATTTTTCAGGATGATTTCAGGCATCTTTTTGAGCGCATCGCTCTTTGGAGCTTACAGAGCAAGGATACTGTAAGAAAATTTTCTCCTCAAGGCATAGAGATTTTAGGAAGCGCTTTAGCGAATCTCTCCCGTAAGGGAATTGGCGCTTTGGTGGTTGTACGAGGACATGATTTATTGGACCGTTATCTTGATGCCGGGGCCGAGATCGATGGGATATTAAACCCGATATTGCTGGAGAGTATTTTTGATCCGCATGTCCCCAGCCATGACGGAGCAGTAATCGTAGATGGGCTGCGAATTGCTAAATTTGCCTGTCATTTGCCGCTTTCTACCAATATTGAAGAAATCGGCCGCCACGGGACGCGGCACGCAGCTGCCCTTGGGCTTGCGGAACAGACTGACGCGCTTTGTATTGTAGTGTCGGAAGAAACAGGAAAAATCTCGGTTGCCGAAGCCGGTAAAATCAAACAACTCAAAGATATAACACAAGTACAAGATGTTTTATCCCATTATCAACAGCGTAAATTTCCTAAACAACATCGCTCGCCGTTATTGGATTTTATTACGGGACATTTTTTTGAAAAATTAATTGCTGTGGCGCTTGCGCTTACTTTTTGGGTGTCTTTCGCGTATTATAAAGAGGTTATTAATCGCGATTTTGTATTGCCGATAGAATACAGGAATCTTGCTTCTGACAGGGTGGTAGCTGATTCTAGGCCTAAAGAAATAACGGTTACTCTCAGGGGAACAGATAGGGTATTTAAAATGTTGGATCCTAAGATTTTGAAAGCCAGTCTGGATATGTCCGCTATAGCAGACGGAGAATATAAGCTTAAAGTCCATAAAGATTCGATAAAATGCCCGACTCAGCTTTCACTTGTGAATATCGAGCCTGAGGAAGTGGAATTAAAAGTGCATCATTTTGTCACGTTGAATATTCCGGTGGAACCAAGTATTATCGGCCGCCTGCCGCTTGATTATTTTCTTAAGCAGGTAATAGTTGAGCCTAAGACAGTTGCGGTTAAATTCTCCAGCCTGACGCCTAAAGAGGGGATATCAATTTCAACCGAATTTATTGACATCTCCGGACTGACTCAAACGTCTGTTGTTACTTCTAAACTTATTTTATCCGGAGACGCGCGTTTTGTCGATGAGAAATTATCGGATGCGAAAGTTACGCTTGAAATTATAAAAAAGCAGGAAGAAAAAACAAGCGGTGAACCTAAGGCGGAAATAGAAGGAGTAAAGTAAAATGCTCGCGTATGTGGAAAAACTTTTAAATCAGGTTATCTGCGGCAATAGTATTTTAAGGTATCTGGTTACGGCCTTTCTGCTTGTGATCGGCATGCTGGTTATAAAGTTAATTGTTTTTAAGATCGTGCAGCGTATTAAAAAGCTGGCGGAAAAAACAACAACTACGTTTGATGATTTTTTAGCCGGATTGCTTGAAACTATTGTATTGCCTTTATTATATTTGGTAGTCGCGTATGTTGCCGTAAAAAGCCTGGTTTTGCCGGGATTTTTAGACAGAGCGTTTAATTATATTATTTTGGGAATTCTTGTTTTTTTCGCGGTGCGGGCATTGATATCTTTTATCAGCTATGTAGTTCAAACTTATCTGAAAAAACGCGGCGGCGACGCTGCCGTAGAAAAAAGCCTGCATGGCACTTTAGTAGTTATAAAATTTGTAGTTTGGGCCGGCGCGGGTATTTTTTTCCTGGATAACGTGGGTTTTAAAATTTCTGCGGTGATTGCCGGCTTAGGCATCGGAGGCGTGGCTGTGGCACTTGCCGCGCAAACTATCCTTAAGGATCTGTTTAGCTACTTTTGTATTCTTTTTGACCATCCTTTTAAAGTGGGAGATTTTATTATAGTCGGTGATTTTATGGGGAATATTGAGCATATCGGGATTAAGACAACCCGTATACGCAGTTTAGGCGGAGAAATACTGATTTTTTCTAATTCCGACCTTACTGATTCGCGCCTGCGCAATTATCAGCTAATGCAGAAGCGCCGGGTGGAATTTAAAATCGGCGTGGTATATGATACTTCTCTTAGCCGATTGAGGGAAATACCGGTAATAATTAAAAACATTATTAGCGGCATTGATGATAGTATTTTTGACCGCGCGCATTTTCTTTCTTTTGGTGATTTTAGCCTTATATTCGAAATTGTTTATTACGTTGCCGGAAGCGATTATAATAAATATATGGATATTCAGCAGCAAATAAATTTCGCTGTTAAGGAAGAGTTTGAAAAGCGAGGGATTGAATTTGCTTATCCAACGCAGTCGATTTTAATTAATAAAGCGGCGTAAATAGTTTTTATGCTAAGGAAATTGGAAAGATAGTTAAAAGAATAGCTAACCTTCTTCTAAATTGTAAACCGGCGCAAATAATGGTTTTAAGTTTTGCCGGAGCGATCACGATTGGGACCCTTTTACTTATGTTGCCGCAGGCGACAACTTCCGGGGTGAATACTTCTGTGGTAGACGTGTTGTTTACCGCGACTTCAGCAACTTGTGTTACGGGGCTTGCGGTTCAGGATACGGGAGGCTATTTCAGTATTTTTGGGCAGTTAGTAATATTGTTCTTGATCCAGATCGGGGGCTTGGGGATAATGACTTTTTCTGTATCACTGGCGCTGTTTTTAAAAAAAGCCGTTGGGATGAAGCAAGAAGTACTTATGCAGGATTTGTTAGACTATGATACTCTTTCTGATATAAAACATTATATTTTGGGCATTATTAAAATGACTTTTTTTTTGAATTATTCGGGGCGATGCTGCTTTTTATCGCATGGAGGGAGCGTATCGCGAGTATCCCTGCCAGGTTATACTCCGCGGTTTTTCATTCAATCTCCGCTTTTTGTAATGCCGGTTTTTCCACATTCAGCGATAATCTGGTCGGGTTCAATAACGACACGCTGACAAACATAGCAATTTGTTCGCTTATTGTTTTCGGCGGGCTGGGTTTTATGGTAATAAAGGATTTGCAGGAAAACATCAGAAATAAATTTATTAATAATAAAAATGCAAAGAGGATAATGCTAAGCGCGCAAACTAAAATTGTTTTATTTGCCAGCGGATTATTAATATTGGGAGGCGCGCTTATATTCTATTTACTGGAAAAGGATAATTCTTTAAGTTCAGTGAATATGAACACGGCAGCGGTTATTTCTCTATTTCAGTCGATAACGGCAAGAACCGCCGGCTTTAATACCTGTGATATCTCGCTAATAGCAATGAATTGTTAAATTTGCGCGTTCATTTAATTCTTTTTCTATGAATAAATTTAAAAATATACTTATAGTGCGTACGGACCGCATGGGGGATGTCGTATTAACTATTCCGGCTATTCGCGCTTTACGCGAAACTTACCCTTTAGCCAGGATTACATTATGGATGTCCCGTTCGACTAAAGAACTTGCCGCAGGGTTGCCTTTTATTGATGAAATCATTATTGAATATAAAACCCGGGGCTGGTTCGGGTTTTTCGAGCAAGTCGCGATTTTAAGAAAGAAAAAATTCGATCTGGCGATTATATTTCATACAAAAAAACGCACTAACGCGGCGTGTTTTCTCGCGGGTATACCTTATAGGCTCGGGTATAGAAATAACAAATTTGGTTTTTTGTTAAATCATCCCGTTGTTGATGAACGCCATTTAGGGATTAAGCATGAGGCGGAATATTGCATGGATTTATTGAAACATATCGGCGTAAATGGCACAGATCTGAAGCTTCAAGTGTCCAGAGATAAAGAAGCTGATATTTGGGCGCAGGATTTTTTTACGAAGCATAAGCTTTCCGGCAAGCCAGTTATCGCAATGCATCCTGCGGCGAGTTGTCCTACCAGGTTTTGGCCGGTAGAATTTTATGCGGATTTAGCCGATAGGCTTATTCGCGAAAATAAAGTCGCGGTTATTATTGTAGGAGATAAATTAGTTCAGCCGGCGGCTGGCAAGATCATAGCCCGGGCAGGAAACGGCGCGATTGATGTTGCCGGACAGACTTCGCTATCGCAGCTTATAAGCCTCATAAGCCTTTGCAGGGTGCTTATTTCTAACGATTCCGGCCCGGTTCATCTGGCGGCAGCAGTAGGAATTCCCGTTATTTCGATTTTTTTGCGCGCACAATCAGGCATTAATCCGTTACGCTGGCGCCCATTAGGAGCCAATAGCGTATTAATTCAGAATAAAAATGGTGAAGAAATTATTCTTAATTCCAGTGGAAAAGTTATAAGCGGCCGGTTTGATTCAATTAGTGTAGAGGAAGTTTTTTTAAAGGCGCAACCGTTTGTTCTATAACCTGCATTTAAGCCCTAGCATTACGGCATGAGATTGCCAATGTACCCGGTTAAGCCGCGTATCGGAAACATCGCCGTCTGAAAAAAATGTGCGGTCTATCCCATCAGTAGTGTCCCAATCCTGAATATCTCCTTTTAAGAAGACCAGCCAATTAGGATTGATATTGTAGCCGACGCTGAATGAAGCTATAATGCCTTTACCGTCAGCCATGTGCGTGTAACTGACAGGATGAGCAAAATCGCTGCGTAGATTCCAATCCGCGTTTGCTAAATAATCCGCCCAATGATATTCAATTCTTAAAATAGTAGTTAATTTGCCGGTTGGGCTTTCCAGTTCCGCGCCCATCCATGGGCCTTTCCATTCGGCCTGATATGTGCTGTTAAGCCCATCAAAAGCGCCAGTGGCGGGGATTGTTTGAAAACCGTTTGTCATTTTCAAGTTCTGTTCATGGTGAGAATACCCCCCTAAAACAGTGAACGCAAGTTCATCACACGCAAGATATTCTACTCTTCCCATGTTGAATTGGTATCCTAGCCCTAATGACCAATCTGAAACGTTATCACCATCTGAAGTATTATTAGAGCGGGAGAATTCAAAAGTGCGGTTATTCCCTAAATAATCGGAATCCTGATTGTCTCCGTCATTGATCCAGCCATAACCATAGTAACCTTCCACGCGAAATCGTTTATCAATAATTAAGTTCCCATTTGCCTTAATTTGATAAATCTGTAAATTTTTCCAGATCAGTTCTGATAAAATATTCGGGTTTTCGCCGTTTGAATCACCGGCGATGCTCCAATCCAGCTTGTCCAGGCGATAACCGGTAAAGAGATCAAAATCAGTTTTTAGAACATTTTGCTCCGCATTTTCCGGGGATTGTCCGGCATTTTGATTTAAAAAAGTTGACTGGTTGATTTTTTCCTGGGCAGTAGCAGGAAATACCGTGAAAAAAGAAAGGATTATGACGCTTATAAGAATGAGATTTTTTTTCATATGAATTATTACCATTTTTATATTGCTAATGCTTAGATTAAGGATATAATTATTAAAAGTATACCATAAACGAGATATTTTGCCACAATTTTCTATATTTACAAGAAAATCGCCTTCGGCTATAAGGCTCTCCTTTAAAGTTTTATGAAGGCCTATTTTTTTTAAGATAACTTTCGGCGATTTTCAGTGGTTAGTAGACATATATATACTTTCCTATACCATGACCATGAAAAAAGGAAAAATTGGCGCTTATAGCTTATTGCAAAGGATTAGGTCCTCTAAGCCGGTTGCGCATTATTTGACTAATTGGATAACTATTTACGATTGTGCCAATAGTGTAAAGGCGATCGGTGTTTCTGCCGTAATGGCTCATGCAAAAAGAGAAGTTTCAGGAACTATTTCATTATTATAATAAGGAGGCGGCTTATGGGGTTAAAAATCAGCGTATTGACAAATGAAGATGAAAAAACTGTTGTTTTTATGCTTAACGGGTCATTGGATACGGAAACTTCCCAGCAACTTAAGGATAAAGCAATAATTCAATTGAAAAAAGAGCTTAAAACCGTGGTTCTGGATTTGAAATCTTTGGATTATATAAGCAGCATGGGGATTAGCGTAATTCTTGAAATGCGTGAAATGATAGAGTCTATCGGCTGCAATTTTATGATGGCTAATGTTCCTGCGCATATAGATCATGTGTTTAAAACAGTCAATGCTTTGCCGGACGTGATCATGTTTGAGAATATAAAAGAAGCGGATGATTATTTTTTAGCAATACAAAAGCAGATTAAGGAGAAACCTTAATTGGTTTTGCAAACGGCGGTTAATATAAATTTAAAGAAATGCGGCGAATTTGTAAAGTAGGCTTTTTTTTCCTTATTTTATGGTGCGCGGGCATTAATGCGTATGGTTACGAAAAGAAGAAAATTAATATAATTCTTATTGAAGTAGATTCTTTAAGGGCTGACCATTTGGGTTGTTACGGGTATAATTTGAATATCAGCCCTAATATCGATAAGTTTGCCAAGGGCGCTAATTTATACCTGAATTGTTTTTCTCCCGCAACCTGGACTCTGCCTTCTAATTTTTCGTTGTTGACTTCGCTTTATCTGCCGCAGCATAAAGCCGATAAATGGGATAACCTTGTCGACAGTAAAATGCCGAACATTATTAATGTTTTATATGAAAACGGTTATTCTCTTGGTATATTTGGAAATCAGAGTTTTTTACTGAAGAGCCTCAAAGAAAATTTTGGCAGTATGTTCAATGGGTATAAATTCGCCCGCGCGCCTTTGGCTATAAATTCAGCGTTTGCCTGGATAGAATCGCAACAGGCGCCTTTTTTCCTGTGGATGAGTTTTTTGGAACCGCATTGGCCGTATCGGCCGCTTCTTGGGCAGGATAAATTATTTTTACAGAGCCCGGATATTAAATTGCAAATGAGCAAAGCAGGAAAATATTGCTGGGCGGGAGGGCGGCATTTTTTTAAAAATGAAGTAAATAATAAAAATGGCATGGATATGTTGGCTTATAACAGCGCGCGATATGACGCGTCAATACGCTATATTGATTCAAAAGTCGGTATTTTTTTAAAAAGGCTGGAAAAAAAAAGCTGCTTTAAGGATAGCTTAATTATATTTATTTCTGATCATGGGGAGTCTCTTGGGGAACACCATCTTTATTTTAGTCACTTATGGCATCTTTTTAATGAAATTATTAAGGTCCCGTTGATTGTTAAATTCCCCGGGCAGGTTTCAGGTTGTGTTATTAAAAATGATGCCGGGTTGATAGATGTTTTTCCCACGATATTAGATGAAATCGGGATAAAAGTAAATACTCGCTTGGAAGGTATTCCATTACGGGATATCAGAAATACAAAAAGAGAATTTTTTTCCTTTCATTCACTTTGGTATTACTGCTTTATTTATGATAAATGGAAATTAATTAAATATCCCGGCGGGTCTAGGGTAAGGAATGCGTATATGAAGCTGTTTTTTTCCGAATATCCGGCAGAAAGATATCAGCTGGTAAATTTTAAAGATGACCCCGCGGAAACATTGAATTTCGCAAAGACGGATTTGCCGGCGTATGATGAAATGAAAATCAAAATAATGCGATGGCGCTCACGCAGCAAATCTTTTAAATACAAACGTTCGAGTTTTAAAATGGATGAGCAAATGAAGAGCCGTTTGAAAAGTTTGGGGTATTTGAATTAAGGAAAAGAAATGATATTTTTCTTATAGGAATGAATATTCTTTGGCGGGCTTATATAATTGAATGTAAGGACGGTACGCTTTATACCGGAATTACAAATAATATTGAGAAAAGGATTAATGCTCATAACAGCGGCGCCGGCTGTAAATTCACCAGATCGAGAAATCCGGTAAAATTAATGTATAGCGAAGAATGCGTGGATAAAAATCACGCGTTAGCCCGCGAATGGCAGATAAAAAAACTATCGCGGATAGAAAAATTCGCGTTAATTAAAAGCCATAAAAGTTGATTAAATATTATGGATAAAATAAGATATAGCAGCCCTGAATTAGTTTCTCCTGCCGGTAATTGGCCATCTTTGCATAGCGCGATAAACGCTGGCGCGGATGCCGTTTATTTCGGGATAAAAGAATTGAATATGCGCATGTCCGCGGATAACTTTGACAGGTTAGAGATGGACAAAGTTGTGTCTTTATTACATAAGAATAAGAAGAAAGCTTATTTAACGTTAAATACTATTTTTTATGACAATGATATAAATAAGGTCAGAAGGATCTTACTGCGGGCTAAAGCTTGCGGGGTTGACGCGGTAATAGCATGGGATATGGGGATAATCCAACTAGCCGGCGAATTGGACATTTCTGTGCATCTTTCAACTCAGGCGAGTGTTTCAAATTTTTACGCCGTAAAATTATTTTCCGGATTAGGAATTAAAAGGATTGTTTTAGCCAGGGAATGCCCGCTTAAGGATATAAAAGATATTGTTGATAAAATAAAAAAGCACAGCCTGAATTGCCAAATTGAAGTATTTGTTCATGGGGCAATGTGTGTCAGTATCTCAGGCAGGTGTTTATTATCTCAACATTTTTTCAGTAAATCTGCCAATCGGGGAGAATGTTCTCAGCCTTGCAGGAGCGAATTTTTAATCAAAGACACCGGGAGAAACGAAGAGTATATTTTAGGAAACGGCTATGTTTTGAGCGCAAAAGATTTATGCACCATTGATTTTATAGGCCAACTGATAGAAGCGGGAATCAGCGCTTTTAAAATAGAAGGGAGGATGCGTTCTCCGGAATATGTTCAAATAGTGACAGCCGCATACAGGCAGGCTATAGGCGCATTTTTTAAGGATAAGCTCAATGCAGCGATGAAAAATTCTCTGCGCAAAAAGCTTATGACTGTTTTTAATAGAGGGTTTGAAACCGGTTTTTATTTAGGTAAGCCCGATGAGCAAGGCAGTCCGGGAGGAATACACGGTTATGAAAAGGTTTTTTTGGGAAATGTGACAAACTATTATAACCGTATCGGAGTCGCGGAAGTGTTGTTAAGAAATGCCGGCGTTTGCCAAGGCGATGAGATATTAATTTTTGGAAAGTCAACCGCGGCTTTTTTTTCTAAGATTTCTGAATTGCAAATAGAACATCAGGCTGTAAAGAAAGCCTTTAAAGGTGACTTGGTAGGGATAAAACTTGCTTCTCCCGCGAAACCGAAAGATAAAGTTTTTTTATGGAGGAAAAGGCTGGACAAAACAAAAAACGATGATATAGTAACTATTGATTAAAATTTGTCCCGTGTTTGAAGGGGGAAGTCCCGGACGTATCCGTAAAAATCGGATCAGCCTGCGGCTGAAAAAAAGTAAAACCTTTGTTAGTCAAATTATGACTGGCGGAGGTTTTTTTGTTTATGGCATAGGCAAGGATATAAAGAAGATTTTCTTAGGAGGAGACTAATGATATTAATTAAAAAAGAGCCTGATACTGCCGAAAAACTCGCAATACTATCTCGCGCTTCCCAATATGACCTGGCGTGCGCCTGCGCTACGCGTGACGACCAACATAGAACACGCTCAAGCGAGGATCAATGGATATATCCGGTTCTCCTTCCCAACGGCGGCACTACGTATATTTTTAAAACCCTGCTTTCTAATGAATGCGTTAACGACTGCAAATATTGCCCGCTAAGGGCTGGTTCTAACCTTAGGCGGTGCAATTTCACTCCAGAGGAATTAACAACCGCGTTTTTATCTTATTACAGGGCGCATAGAGTAAGCGGCCTTTTTTTAAGCAGCGCGGTTACAAATAATCCTGAGGTTACTATGGAGCGTATTAACCGCGTGGCACTTTCCCTGCGTAAAACACAGTTTAAGGGCTATATACATTTAAAAATTATCCCGGGGGCATCCGACGCTGCTATCCGGCAAAGCCTTGCTTTGGCAAGCGCGGTGTCGTTAAATATTGAGACTGCCGGAGAAAGCAATTTTAAAGATCTGAGCACAAAAAAGAATTATTTGCGTGATATCATCAGGCCTATGCAACTTATCAGCCGCCTTACCGCCAAAGGTTCTTTTTATGACAGAGTTAAACAAACTACTCAGTTTGTGGTTGGAGCAGCTCAGGAAACCGACCGGGAAATTGTAAGTTATTCCTGGAAACTTTATAAGGAATTAGGTTTAAGCCGGGTATATTTCAGCGCGTACCAGCGCGGAGCCGGTTCGCCGGAGCTCCCCGGAGAACATTCGGTTTACAGTAATAGTGATCTTTTAACCAGAGAACATCGCCTTTATCAAGTAGATTGGCTGATCCGTAAATATGGTTTTAAAGCCGATGAAATACCTTTTGAACCGGAGGGTAACCTATCGCTTAAATTTGACCCAAAAGAGATGTGGGCACGTTTGCATTCTGAATTTTTTCCCGTAAACATTAATAAGGATGATAAATACCGCCTGCTTCGCGTACCCGGCTTAGGCCAGGTAACGGTTGACAAAATATTGTCATTGCGGCAAAATAAAATAAATATCCGTTCGCTCGAATATTTAGGATTGCAAAGTAAAATACTTAAAAAAGCCAGGCAATATTTGGTATTTTGAAATGCATTGCCGAACAATAAATTTTATAGTTGCATAATTAGATATTCGGAGTAAAATTATAAGTATAAGTTTAATAATTGCAACAGATGCATTTATTAAAACGGAGTTGTTCAAAAAAGAAGGGGTTATGGGATTAAGAATACAAAAAATAGGGATTTTAGCGGCAGGGCTTGTTTTTTTCCTCGTTATTTTTCTGGTTGTTAAGAATTTTAGGGAGAATCAAATACTGCTTAAAGTTATAGAGCGGCTCACTGCTGAATCAAGGGTCGCGGAAGTCATTGTAACAGACGTCAAATTTGACCAAAAGACGGGAAAGGCTTATACTACTATAAAGTTTTTAGAATATAATACAAAAATGCTGCCTTTGGCGCCTAAGTACTTTACTTTTTCGGGAAACAGTATCCAGTTTCAATCATTGGTGGTAAGGTTTGATGATCTTTACGTAAAAAAAGGACATTCTTTAAAAGGGAAAAGCGCTTATTTTTTTATGAAGGCGTTTATGCTTACCGATAATGGCGTGGAAGTTTTTAATATTAATAAGGTTAATGAAATCCCGTTTGGATATGAAGTAGAAGGGGCAAAAAATGGTTTTGAGCGCAAGCTTTGGCAGGAATTCTGGGAATACGCGTTTGATCCTAAAAAAGCAGGGAGGATCGGCATAAAAAGCGCGCAGTTAGAGGCGCCGGGGGTAAAATTCATACCGGGAATGATTTATACAATCAAAATAGAACATGATGGCGGGTTGCGTATTGATGCGAAGAAATTGTCACCGGTATTAATAGGTGAAAAAATTAAGTTTTAATTTCCGGTAGGAACGGTTAGGAAGGACATTCCACAACAAATAAAAAGGAGCTGATAATATGAAATGCCGTGAATGTATTCATTTTATGGTAATAACTGCAACAAAAGGTAATTGTTTTGGAACTGAAATCGAAGGCGATGGAGACCCCCAGTATAATAAAAGATGCAAGGGGAAATATTTTAAGCCGAAATACGAGAAATCTGACGGAGATAAAAATAAATCCTGAGTAGTTATTAAAAAAATTATAATAATAACGATAAAGGAGGCATTATGCAGTTAGGCGATTTGGCTGGAAAATTGGTACTTTTTAAGCTCTCTAGTGAAATACGGGCGGATTTGCCTCTTTTTCAAATTTATAAAGATGAGTTGTGGGCTGCCGTTACCGGAGTTGACAATGAAGGCGTTTGGCTGGAAAATCCGGGTTATGAATTAGGAATCTGGTGGGATGAAAACGGTAATTTGATACCTCAGGATAAGCAAAAAAAAGAGAAGGTCAGGACGGATATTTTTATTCCGTGGAGGTATATTAAAATTATGATGCGCGTAGATGATCAGCGTTTTCAGAACGAAAAAAGCGAAACGTTTCCAGGTTTTAAAAATTACAAATAGCTGGATTTGCATTTTTAATCAGTATCATTGACAATTTATAAATTAATGATATAATATTAAAAATGAATATTTAGAGGGAGGGAAAGCCACGGCATCCTCTAAAAAAAGTTTGACATGCCATTACAAAAAGAAGAAAAAAGAAGCTTCCCTCGTTTACTTCTCAAGGAACCTTTGAGTTGGCAAGTCCGCGGAGCGACGGAGATCAATAACGCGATTTATGCTGATATTGGTTTAGGCGGCATAAGTTTTATTGATGATAATTTTGTCGCGGCGAATACTTGCTTGAATATTCAGTTTAATGTGGCATCACGGGTTATAAGCGCGGCCGGTAAAGTAGCTAACGTTAGTTTTTTGCCGTATTCTGATAAATATCGTTTGGGAATTGAATTTATGGAAGTAGGCGCGCTGGAGAAAAAGTTTTTATCGGATTACATAAAAGAACAGACGGAAATAAAAGAAACTAGTTTATAATAAATTTTATTGACAACCTCTTTAGAAAGGAATTGACAAATGGCAGCGGAAGCAGCAAAAACGGAAGCGCCGGCAGAAAAACAAACTAACTGTCCAGCGTGCAATAAACCTATTAGAAAAATAAAGAAATATTATCGTGATGGAAAGTTTTATTGTAATAAAAAATGTTGGCTTAAATCAACAAGAACCAAAGAACAGGCTGAAAAATAATGTTGAAAAACGCTATAACGGAAAGAAGAATTTGCCCGCGGATAGATCAGAAGTTACCCGTTAATCTTTCCGCGAACGGGTATAGCTTCGTGACTTCGACCCGGAATGTCAGTTGTACGGGGGCGTATTGCCATATAGATAAGTATATCCCGCCTTTTACGAAATTGGCGATAAAAATGGCTTTGCCTATTGTTTCGCAAAACAAAAAAGAGCTGGTTAATATAGAATGTAAAGGGGTAATCGTCAGGGCCAATGATGAGGCTCAAGGCGGATTTAATGTAGCGATATATTTTAATGAAATAAATGAACGCCAGCAGCAGAAAATAGCGAAATACATTAATCAATTCCTTCCGTAAATAATTCCGCAGGCAATTTTAGCTTAAAATTTAAATACCGCATTATAATAAATGGGCACAATACGCAAACATTTTCCCGTAAAATTGATTACCGGTTTTATTTTTAAGGATGTCTCCAGCTTAAATAAAGCGCAAGGCTATCTAGTTAAGCGTTATGGAAAGATGGATTTTGAAAGTGAAATTATGCCTTTTGTACATAGCGATTATTATGAAAAAGAATTCGGCAAAGATTTAAAACGAAAATTTATAAGTTTCGACAGCTTAATATCGCCGCATGAAATATCGGATATAAAAATATTCACTAATAAAATAGAAAAAAAATTGTCTAATGGCGCCTGCCGCTTGATCAATATTGATCCGGGGTATCTAAATTTATCGAAATTGGTTCTTGCCACAACTAAGGATTATACTCACCGGATATATCTAAATCATGACATCTATGCCGAGGTAACGCTTTTTTATAAGGATAGAAATTTCCGTTTTTGGGAATGGACGTATCCTGATTACCAGACTAGTGAGTATATTGCAGTATTTAATAAAATCAGGGATCTTTATGAAGAGCAAACCCGCAGCATCAGATAATCCTAAAGAAAAAAAACCGTCTTATTTAATAGCTTATGAACAGGGGATTTTGCGGCCTAGAGCCCAAAATGCGATGAGCTTTTTGGAATCTTGCGTTATTTGTCCGCGCAAATGCAGGGTAAACCGTTTGAAAAGTGAGCCTGGGTTTTGCGGGGGCAGGCTCAATCCTGTTGTCTACAGTTATCTGGCGCATCACGGAGAAGAGCCTCCTATATCCGGAATTGACGGCTCCGGTACTATCTTTTTTTCCGGTTGCAATATGAGGTGTGTTTACTGCCAGAATTTTGAATTCAGCCAGTCGCCGGAAAAGGGCATGGAGGTAGATTCTAAAAAATTAGCGGGTATCATGCTCAAATTGCAGGGTATGAATTGCCATAATATAAACCTGGTTACGCCAACTCATGTTATGCCGCAAATATTAATGGCGCTAAATCTTGCGATCCCCAAAGGCTTAAAAATACCTTTAGTTTATAATACCGGAGGGTATGATTCAGTAGAGATGATAAAATTGCTTGATGGCATAGTAGATATTTATCTGGCAGACATGAGGTATTCTGATCCTGCCGCGGCTCTAAAATATTCCTGCGCGGCTGATTATTCCGGCTATAACCGGGAAGTTGTTAAAGAAATGCATAGGCAGGTAGGCGAGGCTGTGATTGATCCGGACGGTATAATGAAAAGCGGCATTATTATCCGCCATTTAGTTTTGCCGCATGATATCTCAGGGACAAAAAAAACAATGGAGTTTATCGCGAATGAAGTTTCTGAAGATACTTATATCAGTTTAATGAGCCAATATTTGCCTTTATATAAGGCAATTCAGTTTAAAGATATCGCGCGCCGTATAAACCAACAGGAATATGAATTTGCACAGGAGATAATGCATAGTTATGGTATTTTTAACGGCTGGACCCAGGAAGCCGGAGGTTTGGATAGCTTCGCCGGGACAAATATTAAGCCTATAAATGAAGAATAAAAAAAATAATAATTTTTTCGCGTTTGCGCGGTTAATTTATCTTAAAATTTTTAAAATTGACGATACGCCGCAAAAAATAGCCCTGGGCTTAGGCGTTGGGGTGTTTTTAGGTATTTTGCCGGGTACTGGGCCCATTGCTGCCGTAATTTCCGCTTCAGTATTGCGTATAAATAAGGCGAGCGCTTTGTTGGGAAGTTTACTTGTAAATACCTGGATTAATATCGTGACATTCGTATTTGCAATCAAAATTGGTTCTGCTATAATAGGCACAAATTGGCAGGAAATTTATAATGAATCTTTAGTTGTTTTCAGCGATTTTAATCTAAGCAGTTTTTCGAAACTGCCGATACTTAAGCTTTTACTGCCTATTGTAATCGGATATATTATTATAGCTTTTGTAATTGGTTTTTTTGCTTATATAATTTCACTTGGTATTTTGAATTATTGTAAAAAAAATAATAATGAGAAAAGAGGAGGTTTTTAAAATGCATAAAATAGTACTTCTTAGGCATGGAGAAAGCGTATGGAACAAAGAAAACAGGTTTACCGGATGGACTGATGTTGATTTATCTGAAAAAGGCCTAAATGAAGCCCAAAAAGCGGGCATTTTACTTAAACAGGAAGGGTTTACGTTTGATGTCGCTTTTACCTCGGTATTAAAAAGAGCCATACGGACCTTATGGATCACGCTTGATGAAATGGATCTAATGTGGATACCTGTTGTTAATTCATGGCGTTTAAATGAAAGGCATTATGGCGGTTTGCAGGGATTAAATAAATCTGAAATGGCGGAAAAATATGGAGAAGAACAAGTACTTATATGGAGAAGAAGTTATGATATCAGGCCTCTAGCCCTTGAAAAAACAGATCAAAGATATCCGGGGAATGACCCGCGCTATAAAGATATGGATGAGAAAGATATCCCGCTTACAGAATGTTTAAAGGATACTGTAACAAGGTTCCTGCCGTATTGGTTTGATACAATAGTCCCGATAATAAAGTCTGGAAAAAAGGTGATTATTGCGGCTCACGGTAACAGCCTGAGGGCGTTAGTCAAGCATCTTGATAATATTTCAGATAATGATATTGTGCAGCTAAATATTCCTACAGGTATACCTTTGGTGTATGAATTAAATAATGATTTAAAACCGATAAAGCATTATTATTTAGGCAATCCTGATGAAGTTGCTAAGGCCATGTCGGCTGTGGCGAATCAAGGAAAGAAAAAATAACTATTATTGATATGCGTAAAATTATCCGGTTACTGTTTGCATTAATAATTTTATTAGCGGCCTTGCAGGTTGTGTTTATGCTGAAGGTTAAAATAGATAAAAGCGTAAATCTTATCCCTTCGCTTGGCAGTTTAAATACCTCTGTTGCCCCTCCTGGTTATCCCGGCGCTGTTCCGGAGGTTAAAAAAGAAGTAATATTGGAAGGAATTGGCGAAAAGATGATTTACGATGTGAAAATGGGAAAAATTACGCTGGGTAAGTCTACGTTTACACATGCCGATAGAGTTGATTTGGATGGCCGAAAAGTGCACTTAATGATATTTGAAACTAAGTTATCGCGTTTTATTGATACGGAGAGGATTTATGTTGATCCGGAAACATTATTGCCGGTGCAGGTGGAACGCGATATATTGAATTTTTTTAACAGGGAAAAAATAACTGAGAAATATGACGCAAAAGAATTTACGGTAAGCATAAGTAAAAAGAGGGGGGCAAAGAATGAAACGCAAGTCATAAAAAAAGACGCTCCTCTTCATAACGCTATTTTGTTGCCGCATTTTGTCCGCCGCGCGGCTAAGCTCGATATTGGTTCAATTTTAATTGCTAATTTGCCAACCAGCCGTTATGAACTAAAATTAGTTTCTCTAGAGGATATAACTGTGCCGGCCGGAACCTTTAAAACATACCATTTTGAAAGCACGCCTAAAAAGATTGAAATCTGGATAAGCGCTGATGAGCGTAAGGTTCCTGTTAAAATACAGTCTTGCGCGGCGTTTGGCTATGTAATGACGCTAAGAGAGTATCATATTCCAGCCGTTGTTATTGCCGATAAGAATTAATTTGTTTAAATAATTTAATCGGTTCAAGCTTATCCACTAATCAGCTGTGCAATAGAAATAAGGATAGTGATAATAACGTTTAAAAGTACAGATTAATTCAAGTTGTTTTACAGCAAGTAGTTAGGCTAATTATCTAATAAACACAAGTTAACATAAGATACATTATAGGAAGTTGTTTTATATTGGATTTTGTCTTGTTTTATAGGCTTTTACGCTGTTATTGTTGCTATTGTTTTGTTGGTTATGCCTGTGTCAGGTGTTGCATTTGTCTTGATCTTTGCGGGGTTTGTAAGCTCTATCGCTTGTTTTTATCCTTATTGTGTTGCCCTTTACGATGGCTTCGGCTATGGCTTTGCGGGCTTTTATAAGGATTCTGCTAAAGGTTTGCTGTGATATCTTCATTGATCGAGCAGCGTCTTTCTGGGGTTTCCCAAAGAAATCAGCCAATCTTATGGCTTCAAATTCATCCGCGTCCAGGCTTGTTTCATCGGGCCTGCCTGGTTTGCCTCTGGGGCTAAATTGATTTATTTTGGGGGTATCGGTAAATATTCGTTGTTTTTTAGGCCTTCCGCGAGGCTTCATGTACGCGCCTTTCTGAAGTTGATCATGTTTTTTGCCTATATTTATTGATATAGGCTTACGCGAACTTACTTGTTTTTAACGCCGTGGTTATTATGAGTATATACTCATAAACTGGCTGGGTCAAGAAAAAAGCCTAAACTAAATATGTTCTTGAATTAATAATCTGCCGGTATATAATTAGTGTTATAAACTAATACCGGAGGTGTTAAAAATGTGGAAAAGCGTGCTTGAAAATATATTTAAAAATCCTATTTTTGATAAAATAAATTCCATATCTGTTTCTATCATGAATGTCTTAATGCCTATACTGCATCCTTATATAGATGAATTAAAAGATTTTCAGTTTAGAATAGCTAACCCTTTATTTTGGTTTTTTGTTTTGATCGTGTTATTTTTTTTGAATTGTTTTTGGAGATTTAAAAAAGCGTTTCTTTTTTGCTTACTGACCGCGCTTATTTTACTGATTACTACTGCTCTGGAAAATTCTATGGCGGAAATTTTAACTAAATCAGTTTTATTCGATCATATTGTGTTGCGGTATATATCTTTATTTTTAATTTTAGGCGTTTTTTTGTACTTTTTCTTTATAAGGCTGGATTAGTGTTAATGCGGACTTTGTATTCCTGCGCGCGTTGTTGCCTTGACGGAATTACTTGTTCGCCGTTTTGATATAAGCCGGGGCCTAAAAACCAGGCTTTTTGCAGGATATCGAATACTTTTTCAACCGGCATTGCCCAATAATTAAGTTTCAGATAGTGTCTTAATAAGATATCCGCGTAGGCTTTGGCAAAATTTTCGTAAATTTTGCTGTCAGATAATACTTCCGCAGTATTAAACCGTGATAATTCATTGCATCGGTTGATTACATCTTCTATCGCGCTTTGCGTTAATCCTAAAGGGCCAAAGGCCTTGCCTCCGGGATGAACAAATGACGGTGGATAATTTTTTCCGCCGGTTTCAAGATAATTAAGCCCTTCCTTTAAATATTTCCATAAATTATCATTCATTTCTAGGATAGAATAATAACCTGTCGATACTTTTTGCGGCGTAATAATAATATTCTGTAAATAATGTTTTTTGGGGGGGGATTTTGCTGGTTTATCGTTGTTTATTTCTGCAATGACAAGAAATAAACACGCGGCGTAAATGCCGCATTTTATTAGATATTGAGTTTCTCTTTGGGAAGCTTTTATCCTTATATGAGGCATAATTTGCCTCCTGCAATGAATAAAACAAAAACTCAATTGATCCTAATAAAAGTATAGCACAATATTTAGTGAACTCCCAAATTATCAGCGGTTTTTTTATTATTATTGCGAAATTTGGGGGTAAAGCCGAATTGGAGACAAAAAAGGCAAGGGGGAAATTTATTTTTTATTTTCCGGGGCATTGCCTGCCCGCTGGTAGTTTCTCCCCTTGCCGCACGTGATAGATCTATTTACAAAAAAAGTATAACATACAATTGGTATTTTTCAAGTTGCCGGCTAATTATTTATTTCTTCTTTGATCTGTTGGTAAGTGGGAGTATCTATTCTCATGTAAATATCCAGGGCAAGGCGCAGAAATTCATTCGCTCTGTTTTTATCTTTTGCCTGTTTATATAATGTCCCTAAATTATAATAAACCGCGGCTAATTCAGGCTCCGCTTTTATATCTTTGCAAATCGATTCTGATCTCTTAAAGAATTCTTCCGCTTTTAAAATATTTCCCATCTCCATATATAATTCGCCGATCATGTTGTAGTCTGTGGCGATACTTGGCAAATTACCTTGCTTTTGGTCTATACCCAATCCTTTTAAGTAACAATCCAACGCGTTTTCATAATGTTTATCAAACAGGTGCAGTTCTCCCAAGTTGAAATAATAATCGCTTAATTCGTTTTTTAGTTTCATTTGTTCAAAAAGCACTAAGCTTTTTCTGTAAAATTCTTTCGCGGCGGTAAAGTCGTCTTTGTCGCAAAATACCAATCCGATATCAAAATAGTCGCAGGCTAAATTATATTTATGCTCATAAATATGCGCTCTTTCCTGGTTCATCGCGGAGCTCTTTGTCAGTAATTCTAAAGCTTTATTGTAATTTTCTTTATCTATATACCAAAGCGCTAATTTTCTGAGCGCGATAGCCTCATGCAGTTTATCTTTTGATTCTTGGCTTAAAGTTATGGCTTTATTGTAAAATTCCAATGCTTTTGGGTATTCACCCATTAGTTGGTAAGTCCAGCCCAGTCCTATATAAGCGGAAACCAAATTCTTACTGTCATTTTTTTTCTGGCTGTAAAAAGCGTATTCAAAATAGCATTTTAAGGATTTATCCCTCTCTCCTGTCCTTTCATAAGCGTTGGCCAGTAATGGGTATGCCGCCAAAAATAAATTGTCTTTTTTAATGATTTCTTTTAAAAGGGCGATCGACTTTTCGTTGCTGCCTTTGAGGTATAATTTATTTGATTTTAGGAATAAAAAATGCGCGTTAGGATCTCGCGCAGGCAGGAATGCGTATAAGCTTGTGAAAATAAATATCGCAAGGACAGACAATACGCATTTTGTGATAAATTTTTTATGCTGAATAATAATTTTTTTGATTGCCGCTTGTCTCGGCTGTTTATCTTCCGGGTAATGAGATATGGATTTAAATAACGCGAAATTCGGGTCTCCGTAAAGAATATAGCTGGCCCAGTGGATGCCGCCTTCTTTAAACAACCGTAAGCGGCCCAAACGGATACATTCGCCGATGGGCAGGCCTTTTATCAAGTGATCATAAAATTCTTTGGCGAATAGAAGGCTTACAGGGTCCTCTATCTTCCATATCGTGCCTATATAATGCCTGACTCCGGAGAATAAGAACGCCGCGGCTAAACTATAGGTTTTTTCCTGATAGTTTGTGCCCGTAAAATTGCCGGCGCTATTGGCAGAATAGCAGGCGTTAGAAAAGATCAAATTAGGCAAGGATCTGCTTTGGCTTAACGCTATAATATCCTGGGGAGTAAAACGGCCGTCGCTTAAACTCCAGCCCGTATTTTTTGGTTCTTTATCATCGTATTCGCTGTGCCCGGCAAAATGCACAATATCGTAATCCCTTAAATTATTTTTTACGTACAGGGTGGTTATTTGTGTTGATTTAAAATTAATTTTTATTTGTTTGCGCTTATGGTCAAATTGCTTGCGTATATATATGCCTTCTTCGTAAGCGGATTTTAAATCTGCGGTAGGGTTAGCTAATATCAACATTTTCATGGCGCTATTTTTGTTTCGGTAGGAAATAGCGCAGGATTGCTCTTTGGCTCTGATAACTCTGCCTAAATTAAATTTAAGGCTAAGAAATTGTTTGCCGTCATGGAGAAGTTCCCAGGGGATATGAATCAATTCTTCATCTAATGATAAAACCAATTCCTTGATAGTTGTGGCGGATAAATTTTGTTTTATCGGATTGCTGAGCAATTGGTCCCAAAGAAACAGCCCATTTTTCTTTAATTGCGCCAACAACTCTGTGTCGGAATGGCCTTTTTTTCCGGCTTTATTTAAAATTGAGGCTATTTCGCAGCAGGCACTGTTGATTTGCGAGATTGGTATGCTGATTTGGCTGTAATGTTTTATGGTTGAGCTGAATTCTTTGCGTTCAAAAATACTCATTGTAAGTGAGTCTCTTTGTTGAATTACCTCAAGTACCAGAGTATTTGAGCCGTTTATCATTGTTGGAATTAAAAAGAATGGCTTGGGAGAACGAGGTTTAAGCTTGAATTTCTAATGCAATCGCCCCTAATTTATTATTGTTGTCCGATATTTCAATAAAATATTTATCATTTAATATTTGGTCAAAAACAATTATGTTTGAATCTGTAATATATGATTCTAATTCTGCGTTATCTTTTAGTAGTGTAACCCTCAAATCTTTGATTATCTGAGAAGTCTGCTTGTCTTTTACGGCAATCGACAGGCTATTTAAGCTGGGCCCTTTATTTTCTATTTTGGCTTCTATTCTTATGCCGTTAAAATCTTTTAATATAGTAATTTCATCTTTAAATTCTTTTATCTTCCTGCTCCGCGCTAAAGGCGCCGGCATTAATTCCTGTCCTACCAGGATATCTCCGTTGGTATTCAGCAATTCGAATATTTTTTCTTTAATCGCCAGTATTATGTTTAAAACAGTTAGTTCCGGTTGATTTTCGATCAAATTGCTCACTTTTAAAATTAAATCCCGCGGTACTACTGTTTTTTTGGGTGTTTTTATTTTAATTTGTGCCGCTAAGGCTTCAGCGCAGAGATCACAATGTATTAAATGTTCTTTGATAAGTTTTGCCTCCTCCGGATTTAGAAGTTTTTCTGTAAAACAGGCAAGGGTTTGTTCATCAGGATGGATGTCCTCTTTTATCATAAAATCAGTTTTATGTATTTTATAGACTTGTTTGATCAATTTTTCTATTTTATCCGGCATTTTTCTGAAATATTAGTATTTTTCTAAAATAAGCCCTTTAGTTTCAAAACATGTTTTTAATCGATTGATAATCCGTGACTTACGCATATCAATCGCCCCGCGTGAAACCTTTAATACGGCTTTCATTGCCTCAAGTGCCAGCCCTTTATTGATATGGAATTCAAGAAAAAATTTGTCATCAAGGTCTAATTCTTCCACGCATTTCTTTAGCTGAAGAATAAGCTCTTCTTTATTAAGTTTAGACGTGATAGGTGCGGCATCGTCAATAATTATGTCTTTGACCTTAAGTTCTCCGTCGATACTATCATCTAAAGAGATAGTTGGCTTTGATTTTCGCAAGTAGTCGATACAATAATTAATTGTTACCTGCCGTAACCAACTGGCAAGGCTGCAGCCGTTTTTAGCCGTAAAGGTTTTTAATTTTTTAAAATCATCTTTTGTTAAAGAAACAAATATTTCTTGAAAAATATCATTTATATTCTCCTGGGTGAAAAATTCATTTTTTTTCTGCTCTAACATAGAATTAATATAATTATATATTAAAGAAGAATATTTCTTAATAAAGGTATCCCAGGCGACTTTATCGCGTTGGCTGCATTTCTGGATAAGTTCAAGATCGGTCATATAATGAATTATAGCACTAAATTAGCTGATTATACACCTAATTTATGTTTAAAATCATGTACTTTTATAAAGCTTTTTAAAATGTTAAAATTACTAAATAAAAATAAAGGATACCGCATTTTCACGAGATATCCTTTATTTTTCGTTAAATATTTATTTAAACAGTGTATTTTTCATAATAAATGAGGCAAATACTATGGCAACCATAGACATAAGCTTGATAAGAATGTTTAAGCTTGGCCCGGAAGTATCTTTAAAAGGGTCGCCTACGGTATCTCCAACGACTGTCGCTTTATGCGCGACAGATCCCTTCCCTCCATGATGCCCCTCTTCTATATATTTTTTCGCGTTGTCCCAAGCCCCTCCGGAATTAGCCATCATAACCGCTAAAACAAAGCCGGTTACAGTTGCTCCGGTTAAAAGGCCGGCTTGTGCCTCCATACCAATCAGCAATCCGACTAAAATCGGCGCGGCTATTGCTAATAATGAAGGAACGATCATTTCTTTTTGCGCGGCGGCAGTAGCGATACTCACACATTTTGCGTAATCCGGTTTAGCCTTGCCTTGCATTAATCCAGCTATTTCTTTAAACTGCCTGCGCACTTCGACGACAATTTTACCGGCAGCCCTGCCTACAGCGCGCATGGTCATAGAGCAAAATAAAAACGGCAGCATTCCTCCTAAAAACATTCCTACAAGCACAGTCGGATTCATTAAGCTTAAGTTCATTTCTTTGCCCAAAATCAAAACTTGGTCTTTATACGCGGCAATTAACGCTAAAGCGGTTAGTGCCGCTGAACCGATAGCAAAACCTTTGCCGGTTGCGGCGGTGGTGTTTCCCAAAGAGTCTAAGGCGTCGGTTCTTTTCCTTACTTCAGGGGGTAAATGGGCCATTTCCGCGTTGCCGCCGGCGTTATCCGCGACAGGGCCGTAAGCGTCTGTTGCCAAGGTTATTCCCAGAGTAGAAAGCATTCCTACCGCGGAGATCGCTATGCCATATAATCCTGCGTTAAAGTTGGCGGCTCCTCCCGATAAATAGAAACTGGCTAATATCGCGATACCTACAATAATAACCGGTATTGCCGTAGACATCATCCCGACAGCCATACCGCTTATAATTACTGTTGCGGGCCCGGTTAGTGAAGAGTCCGCGATGGATTTAGTTGGTTTAAAACCGCTAGAAGTATAATATTCAGTGCAAAGCCCTATTAAAACTCCGGCAACTAATCCGGCAAGGACTGACCAATATACGCCTAAATGATCGCTGCCCAGGGTAAATTTAACTAGAAAGAAAGAAATAACCGCTACTATTAGTGAACTGGTAAAAACACCTTTTCTTAGGGCGGCTAAAAGAACACTTTGGCTGGCTTCTTCTCCGCTTTTTACAAAAAAAGTTCCAATAATTGAAGCTATTACTCCAATTGCCGCCATAACCATAGGGACTGTGACTCCCGCTACTCCTAATCCCGCGGCAACGCCTAAAGCGGATGTTGCTACAATTGAGCCTACGTATGATTCATACAGGTCTGCTCCCATTCCGGCGACATCACCGACATTATCTCCTACGTTATCAGCAATAACGGCCGGGTTGCGCGGATCATCTTCAGGAATGCCTGCTTCGACTTTACCCACTAAATCCGCTCCTACATCAGCGGCTTTGGTAAAAATCCCTCCGCCTACGCGCGCGAAAAGGGCCATGGAGCTTGCGCCCATGCCGAAACAAAGCATTGTGGAAGTGATCGCGGCAATTTTATCGGTTCCTAAAGGTATTGGGTGTGAGGAATAATACCAATCAAGAAAATAATACCAGATACTTAAATCTAGCAGCCCTAAACCTACTACCGTTAATCCCATAACCGCTCCGCTGGAAAAAGCGACGCGTAAACCTGAATTTAAGCTTTTCATTGCGGCCGCTGAAGTGCGGTTTGAAGATTCTGTGGCTACAGTCATGCCGATAAAACCTGAGAGCCCGGAGAAAAAACCTCCGCTTAAAAAAGCGAACGGCACAAAGATAACTAAATAATTCTTAAATGCCATCAGCAACAGAATAAAGAACACGACTATAAAGAAAATCGATACCCCAAGGTATTGCCGTTTTAGATATGCTCTTGCCCCTATTTTGACCGCTAGGGCTATTTCTTGCATTTTATCATTACCCTGGTCTTGTTTCATTATCCAGGGAACTAAATACAAAAACGCGAAACTTAAAGCCAATATGGAGCCAACCGGTGCCAACCACAACAAATCTACGCCTGACATTTTTAGCCTCCTTTAAATTTTAATAAAATTGTTACCACAATAGCGCAATAAGGCAGGTTAGTCAATACTTTTTTTTTGTTATTTTTGCGGAAGTATTGTTTTCTTTAATGACTTCTCCTTCGACATCAATTACTTTAGAGGTTTTTTTCGAAGAGAAAGAGGATATTTTTTTTGCCAGTAAAAAAGAATTAGCGAAAAACATTATCGCCAGTATTATCCCTATAGTAAGCCAAATTAGGGGTTTAAAAAAGAATAATCCAAAAAAAAGGTTTAAGATTATTAAGAACGGCAGGAAACAGCCGGAGCGCGCGAAAAACACGGTAGGCTTCATGCGTTTCTTATTAAAATAAGTATTGCTGAATGCGGGACAACAAGGTATTTTTTTTCTTCAAATTCTATTTCTACTCCGGCATTTCTTAAAAAAACGCAATAATCTCCTTGCTTTGCCTGAAGAGGAAAGTATTTATTGTCAAACTTAGGGGCCTCCCAGGCTTCTATTTCTAAGGCTGCGGGATCCGGGATAGGGTATCCCGGTCCGGTTTTAACGATTGTTCCCGATTGAATTTTATCCTTTTCTTTGACTCCCTGAGGTAAATATAAACCGGTATCGGTGCGGTCTTCTCTATCATCCGGCAGTATCAAAACTCTGTCGCCAACCACGATAATATCTTTTTTCATATTATGCCAGTTTTTCTTTTAAGCCTTGATCTATAGCTTTAGGTTTAATATTTTTGTCTACGCATGCCATAAATGTTTTTGCCAGGCAGACAACTTTTCCGTCATTTTTTTTTATTTCATGGAGGAAATCAAGCCTTAACTGAGAAATATTCGATAAAGTTGTGTTTATCTCAAGTATATCTCCATAAAAGGCCGGAGTTTTATAATCTATTTCCTGGCGAATGACAACAAATAATGTCTGACTTTCGGCCAACGCTTTTAAAGAAATACCTTTGTTTTCAAAAAATTCCGTCCTTGCCTCTTCTATATATTTCAAGTAATTCGCGTAATAAACCACTCCGCCGCAATCTGTATCGTGATAATAAATCCGTTTTTTCATATGTATCACTAAAAGTTTTAACTATGTTGTTTTTTGGCAAAGTTATTATTTCTTAGTTTTTGGTTAGCGGTATTAAATACATTAAAGGCTTTATCGAAATTATATCCGTTTTTAAATTCATCGGAGGTATCTGTTTCATTTTTGCGCATTAGCCCGGAGTTTACCATGTTAAAGACTATTTCTCCGAAATCTTCCGTAGTATTGACTCCCCAATGCCGAATTACGGTTTTTGCCATAGGGCCGTATTGTTCTAACGCAAGGTCTTTAATGCCTTCTAAAAGCTCTTTGCCGGTGATGTGCCCGGATTTTTTTAATTTTTTTTGCGTAAACCATAAGGCTTGCATTACGAATTCATAAGCATCAGCCTTATACCGTACGTCTTTATTTGTAATTTCACCGATTTTAGTATGAAAATTTACAGACATTTGTTTATCTCCCGGTTAGTTGTCTATATCGACAATTTTATCGCCGCAATGTTCGCCTTTTGCTATTATAATCATACTTTTCGGTATGTCAAAATATTTACTTAATAATTTTATCATGGCTTTGTTTGCTTTACCTTCCTGAGCAGGGGCTTTTATTTTAACAATAAATTGATTATTGCCTAATTGTTCTATTTTTTCCTCTTTTGAATTTGGCTTGACTTTAACGCTGATACGCATATTCTTACTTTCGCATATTATGTTCCGTGAATTTAATAATTTGATTCATCATCCTGACTGTTTCCACAGGATACTTGCCGGCTGCGGTTTCCGCGGAAAGCATGACAAAATCCGAGCCATCTAAAATCGCGTTGGCAACATCCGTTACTTCAGCCCTGGTAGGCCGTATATTTTCTACCATGCTTTCCAGCATTTGAGTAGCGGTAATAACAAATTTCCCTGCTTTGTTGCACTTCTTTATTATACTTTTTTGCACTATCGGGATTTCATATATAGGTATTGATACTCCCATATCCCCTCTGGCTATCATAATGCCGTCTGAAGCGTCAATTATCCGGCCAATATTTTTTATGCCTTGCCGATTTTCAATTTTGGCAATAACTTTGCAATCAGGCAATACCGGCTTAATTAAATCGCGTATTTTAATAATATCAGCTTTATTTCTGACAAAAGATTGCGCTATATAATCTACCTTGTTTTCTATGCCGAACTGAATATCAATTTTATCTTTATCTGTTAATCCGTCAAATTTAAGATGAGCCCCGGGTATATTAATCCCTTTATGCTCTTTAAGAATGCCGGGAATAACTACTTCCGCGTTTATAAGCTTTGATGTCCTTGATTTTACCAATAAAGCTATGTTGCCGTCATCAATGTATATGAAACTGCCGGTTTTTATATCTGTTAAACTGCCTTTGTAATCAATTGATAGTATTTTTTCATCACCTAATATATCGCTGTTAGTCAAGGCTATTTTTTGCCGTTTTTTCAGCTCTATGGTTAATGCGTCTTTAAATTTGCCGATCCTTATACGGAAGCCTTCTAAATCCTGAAGTATTTGTATGTGCCTTCTATATTTACTATTCAACTGCCTTATTAGGTTTATTCGCTGGCTATGTTGAATATGATTGCCATGAGAAAAATTAAGCCGGGCCACATCCATTCCCGCTATTATCATATTGCGCAATATAGTTATTTTATCGCTGGCCGGGCCTATCGTGCAGATTATTTTAGTCTTTACCATAATGAATACCTTTTGTTTGCAGCAAGCTGCGTGGAAATAATATGGCACTGACGAAACAAACGGCTTTGGAGTGAATGTCAATTTTAGCCAATGGAGCTTGAGCAGCGAGGGAATCCGCCAAAATGCTTTGGCGGACGGCGAGGATGTTTGAGCCCGTCTTGGCGTAAGCCGACGGGCGAGTTCCGCAGCCGCCGAGCCGCGAAAGATCATTGGCGTTAAAAAATTGACGTTGAACGGAAAAGCCGATTGTTTCGTTAAATAGAGCCATATTATTTACGAATTAACCTCTACTGATTTAAACAATACTGATTTCAATATCAGGATTATTTTTTATCGTATTATGCACCGGGCAGTTCTTTATAAAGTCTAAAAAAGCTTTTTTTCTGCGCTCATCAAGTGTGATTCCGTTTAAATCAATGGATACATTAATGGTTTTAAAACGGACTGGCTTTTCTGCGTCAAATTCCGCGTCTAAGCTGATTTTGAATTTATTTAAATCGAGTTTTGAGCCGGCAGCGTATTTTTGTATATATACGCCTATACAGCTGCCAATGCTTGCTAAAAGCGTGTCAGGCGGTGTAATGCCTTTGCCGTGGGTATCGATTATAAGTTCGTAGTCACGCGATTTTACCGTAAATGAAGAATCAGAAGTATTTTCGATATCTACATGATACATTTTAATCTCCTTAATGACCCCCGTCGTTTGCTTCGCAAAGCGAAGCAGCGGGGGGAATAATCCCGAAGCCTGCGCAGTAAATTTCGGAGAAATTTACAAGCGAATAGGCAAGGGATATCGTATTGTCTCTTTCGTATTTATTAATCATAACCGAATTTTTTAATGAACCATGTTTTGCCGAGTTGGACTAAAAATAGATAGGCCAAAACCAATCCAATTAATATAAGAAAATATGACGGCGGCGGGGCTACAAACCCGAAATGTTTACCTAATGGAGAAAGCGGAATAGCTATGCCTATCGCGACAATAAATATTGAAGTCAGCATTAAAAATCTGCTGGGCATACTTTCAATAAAAGGTACTTTGCCCGTACGTATTACGTATATAACAAGAGTTTGCGTGCAAAGGGATTCTATAAACCAACCGGTATGGAATAATTCCGCATTAGCGTGAAAAACAAACAACATAATCCCATAAGTTAAAAAGTCAAAGATTGAGCTGATCGGGCCGATAATTATCATAAAGTTCCTGATAGCTTTAACATTCCATGGCCGTGGTTTTACAAGATAATCCTTATCCACTTCATCACTGGGTATAGCGACCTGAGATAAATCATAAAGAAAATTATTCAATAGTATTTGTATCGGCAGCATTGGTAGAAACGGCAGGAATAAGCTTCCTCCCGTCATGCTGAACATATTGCCGAAATTAGAACTGGAACCCATTTTAATATATTTAATAATATTGCCGAAGGTTTTCCTGCCCTCTATGACCCCGTCTTCAAGCACCATAAGGCTTTTTTTAAGCAGGATTATATCCGCGGATTCTTTAGCGATATCCACGGCATTATTGACAGAAATCCCTACATCCGATGCCTTTAATGCCGGGGCATCATTGATACCGTCGCCTAAATAACCCACGATGTGCTTATTTTCATGCAAAGCATGGATAACTCTTTCTTTTTGCAAAGGCGAAAGCCTGGCAAAAACCGTAGTGGTTTCTACCAAAGTTTGTAGGTCCTTATCGGTTAACTTATCTACTTGCTCGCCATTGACTAAACCTTTAATATCAAGGCCTACTTCGCTGCAAATCTTTTTTGTAACAAGCTCATTATCGCCCGTTAATACCTTGAATTGCACGCCAAGTTTTTTTAAAGCTTGGATTGCCCTTCTCGCGCTGGGTTTTGGCGGGTCAAGAAACGCTACATACCCTTTAAGAATTAATTCTTTTTCATCGTCTTTGGAATAGGCCTCTTTTTTGTTATCAATATCTTTATACGCGATAGCCAATACCCTGAACCCATCGGCGCTTAAATTATCATATTCTTCTTTTAAATCAGCAAGCAGCCAATGTTCCATCTCAAGAATTTCACCGTCAAGCTCATAATGGCTGCAGCGTTTGAATATTTCTTCCGGAGCTCCTTTTGAAATAATTGTTTGTTTATTGTCTATCTCTACCACTACGGACATGATCCGTCGCGAAAAGTCAAAAGGTATTTCATCGATTTTAGTGGCAAGTTTTACTTCCAGTTTTTCATGCTTAAGGATTGCTTTATCTAATAGGTTTTTTAGGCCGGTTTGGTAAAAACTGTTAAGATAAGCGTATTTTAGGGTAGAGTCATCTTCTTTTCTGACGACATCGCAATGTTTTTCAAGTATGATTTTGTCCAGGGTCAAGGTCCCTGTTTTATCAGTACAGATTACGTCCATAGCTCCAAAATTCTGTATAGAATTAAGGCGTTTTACAATAACCTGTTTTTTAGACATTGAGATAGCGCCTTTGGACAAATTAATCGCGACCAGCATCGGCAGCATTTCAGGCGTGAGCCCGACAGCGACGCCTAATGAAAATAATAGTGATTCGATTATGTCGCCGCGGCGAAGAGCGTTGATTATAAAAATAAACATGACCATGAACATCATCGCGCGGATCATAAGCCATGTGAACTGATGAACCCCTTTATCAAAGCTTGTCTGAATCCGGATAGTTGCCAGTTTGCGGGAAAGTTCTCCGAATTGCGTGGAAATCCCGGTTTTTATAACTACACCCAGCGCGGTTCCGCTGACTACGCTTGAGCCCATAAAAACAATATTGCGTAATTCCGATATGGATTTGCCGTTTGATTGTATAGGATTGGCGTTTTTTTCAATCGGAAATGATTCTCCGGTAAGCGAGGCTTGGTTTATAAACAAGTCTTTGCAGGAAATGATCCGTAAATCCGCCGGAATCATATCTCCCGCGAATAAATCTATTATATCCCCGGGGACAATTTCCTTTATTTTTATTTCTTTTACTTTTCCGTTGCGGTAAACTGTCGCGGTAGCGCGGACCATTTCGCTGAGTTTTTCCGCTTCTTTGCCGGAACGGTATTCCTGAATAAAAGAAAGAAAAACGCTCATCAGGACCATCAGAAATACTAAAAGCGCGCTGATTTTTGCGCCAAAGAATAAGGAAAAAGAGCCGATAATAATTAAAACAATTACAAGGGGATTGACGAATTTGGAAAGGATTTGCGCTAAGATAGTCCTTTTTTTCTTCTTGGCGGGTTCATTGAAACCGAATTCGTGAAGGCGCTCGTATACTTCTTTATCCGTAAGCCCTTTTACAGAAGTTTTTAATTTATCAAAGACGGTTTCAATGGGGCAGCCGATATAGTCAAAATCCACGATTTGAGGCTTCTGATTCCCGTTTATTTTTGCTTTATTGTTTTTTATTTCAGCGTGTTTTGAAGGCATGGGCGTTTATTTCTATTCATTTTTATCATGCGATATAATTAGCTGTATAATTCTAACATAAGAAATAAGCAATGCAACTTTTTTTATAGCTGTATTTTAAAATTCAAAAGTTCTGCTTGTTGCTGGGTTTTTTATGGTATAGGAAAGTATATATATGTCTACTAACCACTGAAAATCGCAGAAAGTTATCGCCGAAGGCGATTTCCTTGGGAATTATGGCGGGTGTAGTATATAAAAAAGGTTAGTTTATGCGGGATTAGGCAATAACAACCATTTCATTTTTTTATTATGCTTTTTCCATTGTTTTACAATTGAATACCCCGTGAAATGAATAACCACGTTTGTAAAACGGAATTTTAACAATAGAAAAAACAGCCTATAAAGCGAATAAAATTTAGCATACGCGTTAATTACATTCATCTGAAGCTCTTTGGCGGACAATAATTTGGGGTTAAAAACTATATGTTGTCCGTCGTAGAGGCTCCAGTCTTTGGAAAAAATACGTTTCTGTTTTTCCAGGCTTTCATGCACTTTTGTCCCCGGTAAAGGAGTCAGGATCATCATTTGTATTGAGTCTATCTTATGCCTTATGGCAAATTTTAAGGTTTCCCATACAGTGTTTTTATTGTCATCGTCACCGCCCAACACAAACATCCCGTGAATTTTTATCTTTCTTATTTTAAATGAACGTATCGCGTGGATAATATCATCAATAGTTTGCTTTTTTTGATAAGCTTGCAGGGTTTTCTGATTTACGGATTCAAAACCTACGCAAACAACTTTACAGCCAGTTTTAGCCATTAAATTCAACATTTCCTCGTCTTTTGCCACATCGCAGCGTACCTGGCATGCCCAGTCTTTTATCTTGTTTTTTAGTATCAGATTTAATAAAACGCGCGTGCGCGCGGGGTTGGCGGTAAAATTATCGTCGCAAAAGAAAAAAGATTTTGTATCTCTCGATAGCAATTCACTCATGACGTTTTCAGCGCTGCGGAAACGGTATTCACGCCCGAATACTTTTGTTACAGAGCAAAAACTGCAATCAAACGGGCATCCCCTGGAGGTTGAGATCGGTGTGATCATTGACGGGAACTTGTACCCTTTTATTAATGAGAAGTCCGGATACGGTAAACTATCCAGGCTTTTGACCGCTTTTCCGTTTACGATAGGGTCTTTTATCTTGCCTTCTACCACATCGATGATCAACTCTTCCGCTTCTCCGATAACCACCTGCCTGGCAAATTGGCTCGCTTCCTGAGGCAGCAGGCTGGCATGCACGCCGCCTATAATTACTTTATCCTTCGGAAATTTTTTAGCGATCTGGTATCCGCGTTTAGCGGTAGACGTAAGGATAGAAATCCCTATAATATCGGCGTCTAACTTTGAATAATCCGGCCGATAAATGTCTTCGTTATAGATTTCTACCTGGTGGCCTCTATTTTTAAGGATTGTCCCCAAATAAACAGGGCCTAACAGAGGCATTGACAATTTACTATATACATTTGCTCCCGATGAACGGGGCTCAATAAGCGCGATTTTCATTTTTACGTTTCTTCCTCTCTATCCTAATGCACTTGATTATCCCAAAAATTGCATTAGAATATACTTTACGGCTAAAACATACACAAAAGCATGTTGGTAAATTTTTGGGATACCTCGACAAGCACTCGGAAATCTCAAAGAGATTTCCTCGGTCGACCCCTCCGGGCAAATTTTTGCACGAAGAATATCACAAAAATTTGGGTTAAAAGATAAAAAGCCGCAAGGTTAGTATCTTTTGTCTTGCGGCTTAAGATTTCCAGCCTTTATTACAGCTACAATCATTCTACTCTCATTTCTATATTTGTCAACCTAAATTCGTTACCGGTTGGCATGCTGGTAACGCTGTTTTCTACAAACTGAAAATATCAGCTGATTCATGCGCCATATGCCTTTCTAGCTTTGATAAGATATCCGGATTGTCCACAAAACGGGAGATTTCGTTGAATTGGCTTAAGCCGCCGCGGCTCGATTCATAATGCAGGGATAATAGCAGATTGTTTTTCGCGCGCGTTACGGCAACGTAAAACAAGCGATGCTCTTCTTCTATTTCTTCGTCATCGCTTAAAGAAAAACTTACCGGAAAAATCCCGTCCATCATGCCGATCAGGAATACCGTATCCCATTCAAGCCCTTTTGCCGAATGTATTGTAGATAGGGTAAGCGGTTTTTCTCCAATTTGTGCGGCTGAAATGCCTGTTTGGTTGGGTTCTATGGCAAAATCCGCAAGTAGTTCTTCCAGAGAGTTATATTTGGAAGCTATCTGCTTTAAAGTATCCAAATCATTAAGCCTGACGCGCCAGTCATCAAATTTTTCCCGTAAAAATGGCAGGTAATAATCTAGCATAAGCTCAAATTGCTCCGGTGTATTTAATTTATTGTCAAGGGAGGTTTTTAAAGCTGATTGCAATTTTTGTAAGGCGGGGCTGAATTTGCTTTTTGTGTTATGGTTATTGAATGATTTTTCAGTAATATCAGGCAATGTGGAATAAACGCTGATATCCTTTAAAATTTTATCGCTTGTTTTCGGGCCCACTCCTTGCATAAGCATTAATACCCTGTTCCAGCTTAGAATGTCTTTAGGGTTAAAGATAACCTTAAGATGCGCCATTAAATCTTTTACATGCGCGGTTTCATAAAATTTAAGCCCGCCAAAGACCTGATAAGGGATGCCTTTTTTGCTTAATTCTGCCTGAAGAGGTATTGAGATGTACGCGGAGCGGAAAAGCACTGCTTGTTCGGAAAGTAATGCCCCGGAATCTCTTAGATCCTGTATCCTCTGCGCTATCCATTCTGCTTCCGTATAGGCGTCACGGAAAAATAAGAGCTGGTTTTTTTCTCCCGGCACTTTGCGCGCTGAGATAAGGCATTTGGAATATTTGTTTTCCATATTTTCAAGGATGGAATTTGCCAAATCAAGGATTGACTGCGTACTGCGGTAATTTTCCTGGAGTTTGATAATTTTGCACCCCTCAAATATTTCAGGAAACCTCATAATGTTTTTATGAAAAGCCCCTCTAAATCCGTATATGCTTTGCGCGTCATCACCGACAACCATGATATTTTTATGGTGCATGGCTAATGAACAGGCAATATCAGCCTGCAGTTTATTGGTATCCTGGTATTCGTCTATCATTAGATACATGTATCGTGAGGCAATTATCTCTCGTATTTTTTGATTTTCCAGCAGCTGTTTGGCGTAAACAAGCAGGTCGTCATAATCAAGCAGGTTTTTTTGCAGCTTGAACTCCGCGTATTTTAGCCCGAGTTTTTTTATTTCTTCGGCATATATTAAAGCATCAGGGTATTCTTTCTCTAAGATTTTCTCTACGGAGGAATTTTTATTGATGGCGAAACTTAAAATATTTTTTAAAGCGTCTTTTTTGGGAAAGTCCTTATCATCATTAAATAAACCCATTGCGTCGGCGCAGCGCTTAATAGCGTCCACAGCGTCGGCTTCATCCATTATGGAAAAACTATTGGCAAGCCCGATAACCGCGCCATATCTTTTTAGTATTTTGTAGGCGAAGGAATGAAATGTCCCTCCATCAACTTGGCTGCATCTTGGGTCATGCCTGGTAGCGCGTTCGAGCATTTTCCTGGAAGCTTCGCGCGTGAAGGTAAGTAAAAGTATAGCCCCGGGTTCAACTCCGTTTTGAATGAGGTTTAAGACGCGGTATTCGATGACCCTGGTTTTGCCGGAGCCGGCGCCGGCGATAACCAGAACCGGGCCGTTAATAGAGGTAACCGCTTCAAGTTGTGATGGATTGAGTTCTTTTTTTAGATTAATCATAAGTGATATTGTAAAGTTATTAAAAATGGCGGCGGCGAAACAAACGGCTTTGAAGTGAATGTCAATTTTAGCCAATGGAGCTTGAGCAGCGAGGGAATCCGCTGAAATTTTTTTACGGACGGCGAGGATGTTTGAGCCCGTCCTGGCGTAAGCCGACGGGCGAGTTCCGCAGCCGCCGAGCCGCGAAAGATCATTGGCGTTAAAAAATTGACTTTGAACGGAAAAGCCGATTGTTTTGCTACAGAGCCATTTCTTTTCATGATAATTACTAAAGGATGTTTTTTAGCTGTAATTATTATAAAATAAACTTATCGTTTTTAATGAGCGGGTTATTTTTTATCTCTTCGGTTATTTCTTTTGCTATCCCCGGTTTTTCCAGTTTATAATACATGTAATTTTTATAGCCTTCGACGCCCGGCTGGTCAAATGCGTTTATGCCTAAGAGCTCGCCTTCAAAAGCGGTCGCCATTTCAAAGAAAAACAACAGCCCGCCCCAAGAATAAGGAGTGATCTCAGGCATAATAATTGTGCAATTGGGCCGGGATTCTCTCACTAACGCCCATTCAGTCGCCTCTTGGGCAAGTTTTAAGAGTTCAGAAAAATTCCTGCCGGATAGTATATCATTTTTTGTTTTGATTTTAATATCATTTTTAAAATTTTCGACGCGTATAAAAGTAACAACTTTGTCATTTTCGCCTTCGATATTGTTTTGTTGTATTGAATGCAAATCGTTTGTCCCGCGGCATGCCACAGGAGTGCGGCCTACATTTAAGATGTTATTTTTATCATTAACCCAAACTTCTGCGCCGTCATCTTTTCTACGGATGATCCGGCCGTATTTTTTGCCCAGGCTTTCGGCTAATAATTGGCAATACCAGTCGGCAGTGGATTTTAAGGTTTCTGAGAACGGCATCATAATCGCGATAGATTTGCCTTTTTGCTTATAGAGTATTGTATGTAATGCCGCGTACATATATGCGGGGTTCTTAAATAAATCAGGATTCTGGCATCTTTCCAGCATTGCTTTTGCGCCGTTAAGCACATCTTTTATGTTTATTCCCAGGAGCGCTAAGTGTAAAAGCCCCATATTAAATTCAGAGAATCTTCCTCCTACGCCTTTTAACAAAGGCAGGGAACGAAAACTTAAAGGGTCTTTTTTTTGCTCTTCTTCGGTTTTTTTGCGTAGCGTACCAGAAACAGGATCGGTAATAGCTATTATCTGGCGGCCGTAATTTTTGCCTACTGCCTTTTTAAGCCAATCTTCTAAAATCATAAACGCGGCTTTTGTTTCTGTAGTTTCTCCCGATTTTGAAATGACGATAACAAATGTTTTTTTAGGATTTAGATTTTTTAACAGCACATGCAACGTAGACGGGTCAAGATTATTCCCTTCAAAATAAATTTTAGGGCCTTTTCTTAAAGAAGCGAATTCATTGTAATATGCCGCAGCCAGCGCGTCTTGCGCCGCTTTAAGGCCTAGATAAGACCCCCCTATCCCAAGAGAAATAACATTATCGTATTTTTTCGTTATTTCCTTTGCCAGAGATTGTATTTTTTTAATAGTTTCTTCGCTTTGAAACGGCAATTGCGCCCATTCAAGGCTGAGATTGATCCTGTCACGGTTGTCTTTAAGAAGATTTTGTAAATGTAAGTGCGCTTTATTAACGGTATCCAAGGCTTCTAAAAGCTGGGATTCTTTGGCTCCGTGCGTATCGCCCACGCATGAATTAAGCATATTGTTAAAATCAAATTTTATTTCGTTCATATTCTCCCCCTTGATAATAATTTAAATAGTTATGTTAATCTTTAATTCAGTGTAAACGCCGTCTTTAATAACTGTTTTACCGGAATTATCCCGGTATTTCAGAGAACGGTTAAATACTCCGCCAACGGCAAGCGCGCTTTGAATGAATCCGTTAAATTTATATTTAATCCCCGCGGCAAGGCGGGTTTCGTTGTATTCCAGTATTATGTTTTTTATACAGCCTTTACTTACAACAAACTCTCGCGCGGAGAATCCTGCTTCAGTAAATAAATCAGTCCGTTGAGTTAATTTATAATTTATGCCGGTATTTTTGGGTACAATATGGTAAGTTAATTTATCGTTGGGTTTATAAATAAAGCCGATGATTGGCAAGGCGTTATTTTTAAATTCAGGATAAATAGCTATTCCTGCTATAAACGTCCATTCCTGTGTTGGCTGATAGATGAGAAATGAACGTATCGGAATACGAAAAGCGGATGTCCTTATATTCCAGTCATCGGTATAAAAGGCGGGGCTTAATCTTAAGCGGAAATAGGTGTTTTTGAATTTAAGAAACGGCAGCGTAGTTTCTACTCCTGTGCTTAGTCCTGTTAATTTTGCGGGTAAATCGAATTTTGTTGCATTGTTGATTCCCACGTACTGACTGCCTAAGAAAAATTCAACGGGTAGTTTTTTCGCGATTTTGAATTTATAAATGTATTCTGAATCTGCCGTTGTAATCGCGATTTCGCCCGGCGCCGCGTTTACTTCGCGCGCAGGCATATAACGCGCGGAAGAGTTAATTTCGATAGAAGACGGGTTTTCCCGATTTTCTTTATCTTGCGCGTTTGCCAAGGAATATAAAGATACTGATGCGCCGCAGATTGTTATTATGATAAGTTTAATTAATCGCATAAATAATATTTATATTGGGGGTTTTAATAGTGTTAATGTTCTCCTGTTATTCTTTTTGTTCTCTTTTCTTCTTCTCTTCCAGGATTTTGGCGGTGATTTCAGGAGGAACCTGCGTATATTTAGTAAAATGCATTGAGGCATTAGCGCGGCCGCTGCTTAATGAACGTAAATTCGTAGCATAGCCAAACATTTCCGCAAGCGGTACTTCTGAACTAATAATTTTTTGTTTGCCCTTGGTGTCCATATTAAGTATTTTGCCTCTGCAGGAGCAGATATAACCGACAACAGCGTTAACATATTCTTCCGGCGTAGTAACTTCAAGAGCCATGCATGGCTCAAGCAATACAGGCTGTGCTTTTATAAAAGTTTGTTTAAAACAACCGATAGCCGCCAGCTTAAATGCCAATTCTGAAGAATCTACCTCGTGGAATGAACCATCCGTAAGGTTTACCTTGATATTTACGACCGGATAACCGGCGTAGGCTCCTTTTTTCATCGCTTCCAGGACGCCTTTTTCTACCGCGGGGATAAAAGATCTCGGGATAGATCCACCTTTAATACTATTTATAAATTCAAATTTGTCATCTTCCGGAGAAGGAATAAGATCCATTACTACATGCCCGTATTGGCCTCGTCCGCCTGATTGTTTAACATGCTTATATTCGCCGGAAATTTCTTTTAAAATGGTTTCTCTATAGGCCACCTTAGGCTGCCCGACATTTGCTTCAACGCCAAATTCTTCTTTAAGCCTGTCGACAATAATCTCCAGGTGTAATTCTCCCATTCCCGTAAGGATTGTTTCATTAGTTTCTTCGTCGGTTTCCACTTTAAACGTCGGGTCTTCATCCATAAGTTTTGCTAATCCTTTGCCCAATTTATCCTGGTCCGCCCTGCTGACGGCAGAAATACTTAATGATACAACCGGCATGGGGAATTTTATTGATTCAAGCAAAACCGGATTATCCGGATCGCAAAGAGTGTCTCCGGTTATTGTATTTGATAAGCCGATGACAGCCACAATTTCACCGGCGAAGGCGCGATCTTTGGCTTCCCTTTGATTGGCATGCATTTGTAAAATCCTGCCGATTCTTTCTTTTTTATCTTTTGTGGAATTAATGACATATGAGCCTGTATCGATCATTCCCGAATAAACTCGCAAATAAATCAGTTTACCCATGTGGGTATCGGATTGCACTTTAAATGCCAGCGCGGAAAACGGCTCATTTATATCCGGCTTCCTTTGAATGATTTTTGCCGGATCTGAAAGGTCATGGCCCTCAACGTAGGATTTATCAATCGGAGATGGTAAATAAGCGATTACCGCGTCGAGAAGTTTTTGCACGCCTTTATTCTTAAAAGAAGCGCCGCAGCAAACAGGCACCGCGGAATTAGCGATGGTCGCTTTGCGGATAACTTGCATTAATTCTTCCTGGGTTATGGAATCTGCTGATTCAAGGTATTTTTTCATTAATGTTTCGTCAAAAGCTACGGCTTTTTCAACCATCGCGTGCCGGTGTTTTTCGGAGGCTTCCTTGTACTCCGCGGGAATTTCTTCTACTCGGAAATTTTTTCCGGCGGTTTCTTCTTCATAGATATATGCCTTCATTTCTATCAGATCAATAACTCCCCGGAAATTGTCTTCTGCTCCGATAGGGATACATAGCAGAATAGTATTGCCTCCCAGTTCTTCTTCTATGCCTTTGATTACTGCAAAAAAATCAGCTCCAGTGCGGTCCATTTTATTAACAAAAACTATTTTGGGGACATGATATTTATCGGATTGATGCCATACTGTTTCTGATTGCGGCTCGACACCTCCTACGGCGCAGAAAACAGCTACCGCGCCATCAAGCACCCTTAAGGAGCGCTCTACTTCCGCGGTAAAATCCACGTGCCCCGGAGTATCTATAATATTAATCCTGTGGTCGCCCCAATAACAGGTAGTTGCCGCGGAGGTAATGGTAATGCCTCTTTCCTGTTCCTGTTTCATCCAGTCCATCTGCGCTTTGCCATCGTGCACCTCGCCGATTTTATGTGAACGGCCGGTATAGAATAATATCCGTTCAGTCGTGGTAGTTTTGCCGGCATCAATATGCGCCATGATACCAATATTACGGATCTTGTTTAAATCAATATCTATAGAAACCTGAGGGTTATCCTTTTCTTTTTCTTCAGGCGCTATTTTTTGTGTTTCATCTGTGTTTTGGGCCGGGTTAGCGGCTGTGGCATTATCTGTTACTTCAATTTTATCCTGTTCTTCGGCTATTTCCTGCGGAATTAATTCTTGCGGCAAAGAAGCGGCTAAAGGTTGTGCCTGCGGCTGTGGTTCCACTGCCGGGATTTCAGGGCCTATTTCTTTTTCCGGTTCTTCCGGCGAATTTATTTTTTCGGCAGGCTGCGCCTGTTCTGGCGGCTGTTGGCCTTGCGCGGGTTCGGCTGAAATTGCTTCTTTAATCTCTTGCGGCGCAAGCGGCGTTTCTTCAAGTTGGCCTTTATTCTTAAGTAAGTTATTTAATTTGATTAATTCTTCAAGCAGGTTTTTTATCCTCTCATCTTTTTCTTCCAGTTCATTTTCAAGTTTAGTATATTCTTCATTTAATTTATTGAAATCAGTTTTGGAAATCCATTCGCTTTCAGCATCTTTTTTCTTCATTGCGGCCACAGTAGCGGCATGCGTTTGAACAAGAAGCGTGCTTTCTTTAAGCCCCCTGTTAAGGCGTTCAATCTGGGCTTTAAACGATTGAATTTCTCCGTCTAATCCTCTATTGTTATTTTCCAGCGCGAGGATCTTTTCATTGCTTTCTCTTAACTCTTGGGTTAATTTTACGTTTTTTGAAAATTCCACCTGTAATTCCTGTTCTTTTTTTACAAACTTATCTTTAAGGCTTAAACTTAGCTCTTTGGCTTTATTAAGCATTTCCTCGTCTTTAGCCGACCATTCTTCTTTTTTTTCCAGCGCGTTAACGTATGATGATTCCTTGCATTTTAATAATTCAGTTTCTTTTTGCAAATTAGCGTAATCAAGATTCATCTTGTTTAAATCTGTTTTTAACGCGGTGATCTGGGCTTCCAGTTTTAAGTTCTTATCTTTTAAAAACTCATGCTGCTGCTGTAGCGCTTTAACGTCTATAGCCGCTTGTTTTGGTTTTTTGTTCTTTGATCTTGGGTTATCAGTGCCGAATAAACCATATATTGCTAAGCCAAGGCCGGCAAAAAATAACGCTCCTAATAATGGGATCATTAGTTCTCCAGAGGGGAAATTATAAAAGTATTATCAAACAGGTTTTATTTAGAAGAATTATAAGGGATTTTCCATATTTCATCGGCATACTGTTTTATTGTCCTGTCACTTGAGAATTTACCGGATTTGGCGACATTGATAATGGATTTTTTTGCCCATTCGTTTTTATGTTTATAAAGTTCGGAAACTTTATCCTGCGTGTTACAGTAGTCATCAAAATCAGCGCAAATTAAAAAAGGATCCGAGAATGAGAGGTTGTCAATAAGAGGGCTGAATAGGTTGTAATCCACGGGAGAAAAGAAATTGCTTTTAATGAGTTGTATAATTTCTTTTAACACAGCTGAACGGTTAATATAATCCTGCGGGCGGTATCCAGCATACTTTATTTTTTCCACGTCCTCAACATTCAAACCAAAAATAAAAATATTGTCTTTGCCTACTTCTTCGGTTATTTCAACATTTGCCCCGTCGAAAGTACCTATGGTTAATGCCCCATTCATCATGAATTTCATGCATCCTGTTCCTGAGGCTTCCGTGCCTGAAGTAGAGATTTGTTCCGATAATTCACTGGCGGGGAATATCTTTTCCGCCAAAGAAACCCGGTAATTTTCCAGGAAAACAATTTTTAATTTGTCATCTATCGCTTTATCATTGTTAATTACATCGGCAATGCTATTAATGAATTTAATGATCAGTTTCGCCATAAAATATCCCGGAGCGGCTTTGCCGGAGAGAATAAATGTCCTTGGGGCAACGGCGGCATTCGGGTTGTTTTTTATTTTCAAATATTGCGAAATAATAAAAAGCCCGAATAATAACTGCCTTTTGTATTCGTGTATTCTTTTTATCTGCACATCGATCATTGATTCAGGATTGATCGCGATGCCCGAAACGCGGTAAACGTAATTGGCGAAAACGGCTTTGTTGTCATTTTTTATCTTAATCCATTTTTCCCGGAAAGAGCCGTCTTCTTTTAAAGGCAATAACTTTTCCAACTCGTAAAGGTCGAGCTCCCATTTCGCCCCGATACTATCCGTAATTAAATTGGAAAGTTTGGCGTTGGATTTTGAAAGCCATCTGCGTTGGGTAATTCCGTTTGTTTTATTGCTGAATTTTTCCGGGAATAACTCGTAAAATTCTTTAAAAAGCTCTGTTTTTAAAAGATGGCTGTGAAGTTTCGAAACACCGTTAACTGAAAAAGAGCCTATGATCGCCAAATGAGCCATGCGTATTTTTTTTGTTTCGCCTTCTTCTATAATTGACATGCTTTTTAACCGTTCGATATTTCCGGGGAATTTAATAGCTATTTCTTTAAGAAAACGCATATTTATTTCATAAATAAGCTGCATATGCCGGGGTAAGATATTTTCAAACATGGGGACGCGCCAATTCTCCAGCGCTTCCGGCATTACAGTGTGATTTGTGTAGGCAAAGGTTTTGACCGTGATATTCCAGGCGGTATCCCAATCCAAATTTTCTTCATCGAGCAATATCCTCATTAATTCTACGATCGCCAGGCTCGGGTGGGTATCGTTTAATTGAATTACGACTTTATCAGGCAATGTTTTCAGTTCCTGATTTTCCATTTTAAAGCGGCGCAGGATATCCGCGATAGACGCGGCCGTAAAGAAATACTCTTGTTTTAACCACAGTTCCCTGCCTTGAGTTACCTGGTCATTAGGATAAAGCACTTTAGAAATATTCTCCGAAGACACTTTGTTGTTAACGGCCCGTTCGTAATCGCCGTCATTAAAGTATTTTAAATCGAATTCTTCGCTGGAGCGCGCTGACCATAGGCGCAGGGTATTTACAATATCGCTTTTATAACCTACTATAGGGATGTCATAAGGCATCGCCAGTACATCTTCAGTATCCATCCATTTTATGCGCAATTTTCCCTTTGCGTCCGTGAACATATACGTATGCCCGAAGAATCGTACTTTTATCGTGTATTCCGGCCTTGCGAATTCCCAAGGGTTATTTTTGCGCAGCCATTCATCGGGGTATTCAACTTGGTAACCGTTAATTATGCGCTGATTAAAAATGCCGTATTCGTATCTTATCCCATACCCCTGCGCCGGGATGCCTAAAGTCGCCATTGAATCAAGAAAACAAGCCGCGAGCCTGCCTAAACCGCCGTTGCCCAGCCCCGCGTCTGATTCGCAAGCACGGATTTCTTCGAGATCTAACTCTAAATCTTCTATCGCCTGTTTTACCTCATTGCTTAACCCGAGGTTTAATATATTCGCGTCCAGCAGCCTGCCTATTAAAAATTCCAGGGATAAATAATAAACTCTTTTTACATTTTCTTTATGGTATTTTTGTTGTGTATGTATCCAGCGTTCGGTAAGCCTATCGCGTATTACAAATGCCAGAGATAAAAAATTATCATATATAGTGGCGGTATATTGGTCTTTTGCCAGGGTATATTCCAGATTTGCCAAAAAAGACTCCTCTATCCCTTCTTTAGTCATATCTTTACTGATATTAACCCAATTATTATCGTTACCTTGTTTTTTATTATTCTCCATGGCAGTTGCTTGAGCTCCTTTTTATAATTTTAAGAGATATAATCAAACTCCGTTAGAAAACTAAAAATTCTAACGGGTTAAATTCAATTTGATTCTAACATAATCAATGTTTTTTTCAATACATATAATTAATTTAGTCTTTCCACATAGAAAGATTTTCGCCATTTTCAAACCAGAGTGTTATGTTTTTGCCTTCTGATTTATAATTAATGCGTATAATGCAATCCGTGATAAACATGCTGTCAGGATCTCCATAATGTTCCCTGATGTAATCAATTGTCTCTCCGATTTTGACTTTTCCTGAACGTAAGTCCTCATTTAACTTAGCCTTAGATGTTTGCGATGAAGCCGTGTAAGTTTTTAGCGGGGACAATGTGTTTTTTGAACAATCGGTTGCGCCGGCGCAACCGGATAAAAGCAGCATTAACAATAGGAATGTTTTTCTTGCCATTAGTTCTTTCCTCCTTCTGTCGCGTTATTGTTATCATGCAGTTCCATGCCCTTTGCGATTAAATACCCCTTAGCGCGTTCCGCCAGCTTGTATTCGGATACAATATCCCAGAATGATTTACTGTGGTTAGGTTCAATTAAGTGAGATAACTCATGCATAATCACATAATCTCTTACCCAATCGGGCATTGAAGCTATCCGGTGCGAAATACGGATGGATTTATCCTGATAATTGCAACAGCCGAATTTATGAGTCTGGCCGGTAACATATTCGATACTGATTGAAGATATATCCAGCCTGTTTTTCAGGTATTTTTTGTTTACCATTTCGGCGATTTCCTTTAAAGGCTTTTCATTGTTGAGCTTTTTTTTAAGCAGTGAATTTGTGAATTTTTGTTTAAAGGAATTGATTATTTTGTTTAATTTCTCATCGGAGATATTATGCGGGGCATACACATGCATTACATTATTAATGAGCCGCGCGCCAATAGTTTTGCGCCGTTTTAAACTGCGGGTTATTTTGATATCAGAAATGCCGGAACTGTTTTGAATCATCGATTTATTCTTTTTGCGTATCCGCATTTCTGGTACGCAAGTTCATATTTAAGGTTATCCCTGATGGGCACGCATGTAAAAACTTTTCCCGATACGGTTTTCTGGGCGCCTAAGCGGTTATTATAGGTTTTACAATAATATTTACCGGGAGCAGTGCTTTGCAAATTAAGGCAAGGATCTCCGTCTTCAAGCCCGCAACATGCACCGCATCTAAGGCAGGTATTTTCATACTCGTTTAACATCGCCTCTTGCTTTTTTATATAAGATTCTGAGTTTGATAACATAGTGTTTATTCCTTTAATTCCGGGATAATTTTTTTTAAAGCGTTAATACGGTCATCCACATACGGGTGCGTTCTTAAATAAACAAGCAGCTGTGATTTTGATTCTTGGTTGTTTCTTAGTTTTTCCAGGCTGGTTAAGGCCGCGTTAGGGTTGAATCCGGCTTTAAAGGCGTATTTAGCGCCTAAGTAGTCAGATTGGTACTCATCTTCACGGCCGTACCCTAATTCAATTAAATTATAGGCAACATTAGCGCTTTTTGCAAGGCTTACTAATCCGCTGGTTTGATTTTCTATACCCGCGAAAGCAATGTTTGCGAGCATTTGGTAAGCCATATTTGCCTGAATTTTTTTAACCGCGTGCTTTGCAGTTACATGGCCTATTTCATGCCCTAAAACAAAAGCTAATTCGTCATCATTTAAGATGTCGAATAACCCTTTATTTATATAAATAAAACCTCCCGGTAAAGATAACGCGTTTAATTCTTTATCTGCCAGTACATAAAAATTGTATTCTATATCTTTGCGCTCTGATACGGCGCTTAACCGCCTGCCAATTGCCTGCACGCGGCTAACGGAGCTTATTTCTGAAACTATAGTTTGTTTTTTACTGATTTCAGCCGCGATATTCTTGCCGATAGTAATTTCAGCGGGGGTATTTATTAAGATGAATTCATTTTTTCCCGTAGCAGGATTATATAATGTGGCGCATCCTGAGGAAATAAAAGACAATAAAAATAAAAAAACAATACCCGCGAATGTTTTTTTTCTCATAACCAGTATTATAGCATTGATATTTTTGATAAACAATAATTTTAAGATAAGCGCCGGACTATTAAAATAGACTCACGCGCCAGGAATATTCCTGGTCGAAAGCCCTGTTTAATTCTGAAACTTCGGCCTTGATTATTGGTATTTCAAAGTCAGATGTAGTAAAGATCCATATCGAAGGTGAATTCTTATTGTAAATAACAGTTTTTTTAGTGAATCGTTTATAGCTGTCGACAAATCCTTGTTCCTCTCCTCCTGCTATAACCGCGTCACAAATATCGCGTTTTTCCAGGAAAAAATTATAGGCGCTTTCGGGCGTTAGATCAAAGCGGCTGTATTTAGTGTTTTTAAAATAGTAAAACGCGTTGGTAGGTTCAATTGAGCGGTGTAAAAAAAGTACGTTAGCATAAGATGGCAGGTATTTTCTGGCGATGTAGGCGCAAGCTTTAATGCCGTATTCTCTTGTGTCTCCGCGTTCAATTTTTATCCCGGACAGGTCAATTAACCGCCCGTAAAAGAAAATGCTGTTGACCGTTCCCCATAAAGTTGTTGCGAAGCAAAAAATAAATAAAATAAACGCGATCCTCCTATTTTTTTCAAAAAGTTTATCAAAAACCGTAATCGCGCAAAGAAGCAGGAAATACGTGCCTATTAACATGTATCCCCGCGTTATAGTAATGCCCGTAGGAGTCCCAAATAAAAAAGGCAGTAAATAAAAGGTGCCGATCCCCATAAACAATATGGTTTTGTTCTCTCTTGATTTTTTACAAAAAATAACCGTGAATAGAGAATATAATATAAGTACCGCAAGTATTATCCCCGTATTTTCAATAAATCCGGCTAAATGCTCTTTTAGAAAAAAACCCAATTTTGTCTGTTTTCTGAAGGTATGCGAAATGGAAGAAGAATAAATCGGCCAAAGCAATACGGGAATGGCCCAAACAAATTTTTTCAACAAAAGGGTTATCCCCTGATAGCACCTGTATACAAGAGGCCCTTCGGATTTATTGTTAAATAACGCAGCAGTTAAAAGCAAACTTGGCATAAACGGAATGATATAGCCGTGCGCGATTAAATACAGCCCTAGGAATAAAGACGCGGTTAATCCATTTTTTATGGTAGGCAGGTAAAAGAAATCAATAAGTTTCCATATCGCCAGTGTGATAAAAAAAACACCTAAAACTTCATATCCCCAAAGGTATCTGGATTGCATTACGTGTATAGGCAATATAGCTATAGCCGCGGCTGCGGCAAAAGCGCATATCTTTGAACAATTCAATTTTCTTAAAAACAAAAAAGTCAGGGGTACCTGTGCGGCTCCGAATAAAGCGGTTGGCGCTTTCCACCAAAATTCGTTAACTGTAATGCCTAAAAATGATAATAGGCCTGTAAATATTTTTGCGAATAAACTGATAAAGATGCCGTAGTTCTCTTTAATCATCCATAAATATCCGTGATTTCTCAAAACTTTTACCGCTAATTTCGCGTTGTCTGAAGATTGAAAAGCATTGCCAAGGTATAATAATCGTAATAACAGGCAAAGGCAGATTAAACATACCGCAAGCAGGATAAAATAAAGGCGTTTTTTAGAAAGATTGCGCGATAAAAGTATCATATATATTTAGCTTTCTATATTGATTTTTCCCATTTTTTTCAGTAGTTTAAAGCTTGCGGCAATTATCAGGCAGATTATGAGATAGTCGATAAAATTAGGAAGTGATTTTAATAATATGCCGGATAATGCCAAAATTGCGGCCATTGACGACATGTAAACCAGGGTTTGTTTTTTTGAATAACCTGATTTTAGAAAACGCAAAGCCAGATGGTCGTTGCTTTTCTCCAGGGCTGATCTTCCTTTCTTTATGCGCATCAGCATGACAAACGCGGTATCAAGAATAGGCAAACCCAAGATAAACAAGGGATTTAAGAGCGCTATTTTTTTCTCTAGCGAGGCGTAATTCATGACTAAAGCTATCGCGGAAAAAACAAAACCTAAAAAATGGCTTCCTGAATTGCCCATATAGATCTTTGCCGGCGGTAAATTATAGGCGAAAAAGCTTAATGTAATACCTGTTAAGGATGATGATAAAAAAGCGATAGGCGGATTATCGGTAATAATAGCGGTTATGTAAAAAGAAAAACTTATGATTGCTGCGATTGCCGCGGCTAATCCATCCATTATATCCAGATGGTTAAAAGCGTTAGTAATTCCTATGACCCAGATGAAGGTTATTATGATATTGGCCGTATCGCCGATATATACTATTTGGGTCCGTATACCAGCTAAAATCAACAGGGACGCGGATATGATTTGAATAAGAAATTTTTGTTTAACAGAAAATTCATTTTTGTCGTCGATAATCTCAAAAAACAAAATAGCCATTGAAGGGATTAAAATCCCTAAAAGCAATTTGTGCGAGGTTTTAAAGATAAAAAGAGCGATAATGGAAGCTATCAGGAATAGTGCTCCTATTCCCAGCCCTCCTATATGGGACATCCCTTTTATATAGAGAATTTTACGGCGCAGGGAAATGTTTTTAAGCAGCTTGATCAAAAGTATCCCCAGGGAAAAAAAATAGATTGATATGAACAGGTAATTATTATGCAATCGTCAGCCTCTTTTTATGAGCAATTCCGGGGTTATCTCCCCTTTTTAGCTTTTATAACGCGTTCTATGGTATTATTGTATAAGATCATATCTCCTGCGGATTCGCCGATTTTTACTTCCAAAACAACTTTTTCCGTGGATTCATTTTTTATGATACCTTCGAAAACACGCCCGTTTTTTAAATAGATCTTATCTAAATCGGCAATGACCCTGTTTGGATCCGGCGTGTATTTTAAATAAGAGATATCATTGTTTATATTTATAAATTTTGGGCTTCCAGGAAATCGGTATGCCTTTTTGAGGGTTTTTGACGCTTCGGCATCTTTACCTGATTTTTTTTGTATATTTGCCAATGTAATATAATTCTGCCTATAATCAGGGGCGGCATTAATTGCCTTATTGATCGCCGCTTCCGCCTTATAAAATTCTTCTTTCCCGATATACGCGTTGGCTAAATCGTTTAAAATAACCGCATTATAAGGATTAACAGAAAGTTCATGGTTACAATGCTCTATTTGCCTGTTATATTCTAAATTAGCTTCCCGTTTTTTCCCTTGGGCCGTATATATGCCGGCTTTATCGTTATGCACATTAGGGTAATCGGATAATTTGTTGTATTCCGAAAGGGCAAGTTCCAGCATTTTATTGTCTCTATAAATACTTGCTAGAGCGTATAATATATTAAGGTTTGCGGGGGCCAATTCAGAGGCTTTTTTAATATATGCCAGTGCTTCAGGGTAACGCTCCAATTGTACTAAGGCTATGGATATATTGTTATATGAAATATAATCATTTCTGTTTATGGCCAATGCTAATTTATATTTATCAATGGCTTGAAGATAATCACCGCTGTCAAAATAGATATCTCCGAGTAATTTATGCGCCAGGTCAAATCCCGGGTCTAATTCGATGATTTTTTCTGTTTCAGCTATTGCTTCATTGGTTTTTTGTTCGGTGTAATAAAAATACGCTAAAAGATAACGCGGATAAGTATATCTGGTGTTTAGGGCTATCGCGTTGCCTAGTAGTTCATACGCGTATTTTTTATTCCCTGATAAAAATTCATTAAGGGCTTTAGCTGAATAATCAGAAATAGTTTCTAAAGATGCCGCGTCTAAAAGGTTTTTAATCTCATTATCTGTTGGAGCAAGCGACAACCCCTTTTTAAGTTGTTTAACGGCATCAGCGTACATCTGTTTGTGCAGGTATATTTCAGCCAGAAATTTATAGGCGTTATTGTTTCGGGGATTTAACTGGAGGCATTTTTTATATTCTGTTATCGCGCTATCTTCAGACTTGTTGTGTTTGTACGCATTGGCTAAGTTTAAGCGCGTAAGGTCATTTTTAGGCATGATTGCCAGGGATTTTTTAAAATAAATTATTGATTCCTTATAGGAACCTTTTTCAAATAAATCCGCGCCTATATTATTATAAAAAGCGGCGGATTTATTTTTGCATAGATATACGAATATGATTAGTAGAATAACAAGGCACAATATGCTCACAAATTTTCGCATCATTTTTGATTTCGTGAATTGATCAGGCGTAATATTCTTCTAATATATATCTTTCTTCCGAAATGTTCAATATAATTTAATTGTTTTAGAGGGGGGTATTTCGCGGTATTGCGCGAATTAAATAAAAATATAAGCGCGGGAGTATTTGATGCGGCAAGTTTTATCTGTTTTTTAAAGCCTGGATTGTATTGTTCTTAGGATTATCGGCAGAGGTTTTATTCCCGGAGTATCTAATACTATTCCTGTGCGGTATTTCTTGAATTCGATTCTATTTGACCAGATTATAGCGCCTTGGGCCAAGATCTGTTTGTCGTTATCAGGGGGTTTTATCCATATATTTACGCGCGAATTAACCGGCAATTCTTCGTCACTTACGAATCCTATGCCTGTACAGCTTAAATCTTGCGTTTCAGCGTCATTACCATGATTTCGTTCGAATCGAAAATATGTGGCTGGAATATTTATTACAAATCTGCGGAATTTCCTTCGTTCGCGGAAGCCGGTTTCTATCATTCTTTTCCTTTGTTTTGAGTTGCCACGAGAGGCTCATACCGTACAATTAATATATAGCATATTTTTATCTAAAAGCAAAGTATTTTTTGGCAGGTAAAAGAAAACGTTTTCAAAATGACATAACTTTAATATTCCCATGGTGTTGTGTTAATTATAAGTTAATTAGAATGTGAGCCTTTTTTTTAAGTGATGTTCTCTTGATACTCTTATGGCAGTTATAGAGAATCGCTTTGCGCTTGGAGGTGATTTTACTGAAGGTTTATTTGTGAGGAGATCCGATTTAACGCGCGCCTTTTTTGAAACGCGGCTTTTATTAAAATATGTGAGCGTAACAGTTTTTTTACTAAAGAGAACCTGAAGAGCAATAGATATGTGTAAGTGAATAATTCATAAACAAGGATTATTGGTAAATACAATAAAAATTTAAGTAATGTATCATTTTTGATGATTGCAAGGTATCTATTTTTAATGAGGTCTAAAGTTAATTCATCATTTAAATAATGCCGGGCATACCGTTTATTAATGCCTCTACATGCCCGGACAGTTCCGCCTCGGATGTGGTAAGCAATAGCCTGTGGGACATAGTATGCCTGCCAACCTAAATTTTGTGCCCGCCAGGCAATATCCAAATCTTCGTAAAATATATGAAAATCCTGGTCGAAATATTCGGCGCCCAATTTAATTGCTTCAAGCATTTCTTTGCGGTAAAAAGCGACTGCCCCATTTACTCCAAAAATATACTGTTTTTTTTCAAATTTTCCCGTATCTTTTTTGCCGTAGCCTCTTTCTTTCGCGGTCCGCATAGGGGTTAAAAATAACCCTGTGCTGTCTAAAGTTATCCCGTCGGCGCGTAAAATCTTGCCGCTAACCATGCCGATTTTTTTGCTGAGATTAAATCCTTTAAGGGTTTCTTTGATGAAGTCTTTGCCTAGTGTTACATCGTCATTAAGGCATAAAATAAAATCACCTTTGCTTAAACTTATTCCTTTGTTAAGCGCTTCACAATAAAATAAATTTTTTGCGCCGGTATAAGTTGTAATGCCGGGGTAAGATTCGCTAATATGGCGTTTAAAATCAATGTTGACGGAATTATCAATAACAACTATTTCGAAATCGGAGTATGATTGTTGTTTTATCGAGTTAATCAGCGAGGATAAATAGTGTTTTGTGCCTTTGGTCACTATGATAATACTTACTATTTTATTTGACATGGCATTTTTGTCTATTTATAATCAGGGTACGATGTTTAAAATACTTTTGCTTTTTATTTTTGCCAGGCCATTTATAGCTTCTTTAGCCTTCACATACCTGAATTTAATTTATTCTATTGGTTTTATGGGGGTGTTGATTATTGTTTTTTTTCATAACAAGGTTTCTTTTAACAGGGTTGAAAGCTTAAAATGCCCCCTCATCTTATTTTGTTTTGCTTTACTTATTTCTGTGGTTTTTTCAGTAAACCGTATTAACAGCCTTAATGAGCTTTATAAATATCTGAGCGGATTTTTGCTGTTCCTGATCGCATCCTCTCTGAGCTATAAAGACGCCGAACGGGTTGTTAAAACTATTATTTTTTCAGGCTGCGTCGTTTGTATATTGGCTGCCTATCAGTATTTTATCGGGTTCCAGAATCTTTCAATTTATTTGGCTAAAGTAAAAACCCCCAGCCACCTTATGCAATCCTATATATTAAATAAACGTGTTTTTTTTCCGTTTATCACTCCAAACACTTTAGCAAGTTATTTGATAATGATTATATCACTGGTTTTGCCGTTTAAAAATAATATTTGGTTTATTTGCTTATTTTTTATAATTCTTATTTTCACGAAATCGTTGGGAGGCTTTGTCAGTGTTCTGCTTGTTTTAGGGTTGTATTTTTACTTATCTGAGCGCGTGACTAAACAAAAGATTTTTCTGCTTTTAGGGCTCTATTTTTCTATTATTATTATTTTTTTCATAAGGGCGGGATCTCAAGAATATGCGCAACCTCTTTTTTCCACGCTGAATCGATTGCAATATTGGCAAGATACCCTGACAGTAATTAAATCTTCTCCATTAGTGGGAGCAGGCTTGGGTAATTTTAGTATAACCGGCGCGCGTTACGCGCATAATACTTACTTGCAGATTTGGGCGGAGATGGGTTTTTTGGGAATTATCAGTTGGCTGTGGCTGGTTATTTTGGCTCTGGTTAAAGGAATCAGGCTTTTCCGTAATTATATGGCTATTTATAAATCGCAGAATAGCGGCATTAATAGCGAAGTAAGCGTGAAAATTCCCGTATACTCCGATTACATGTTCCCCGGGCTTATATCCGCGATTGTGGTTTTTCTGATACATAATATCATAGATTTTAGTTTTTTCTTGCCTGAAGTTTCGTTAATTTGGTGGCTGATTCTCGGTTTGCTTTTTGCGGAAAAGAAACACGTTTCTGATAAAGATACTTTGTAGGAGAAGCTAAGTTAATTGCCGGGCTTTACTTCTATTCTAACCGTATTTTTATATGTGCTTTTGTTGTTTTTAATAATAAAACCCCGGTTGCCGGCTAAAGTTTTTTGCGCGTCGAGTTCTTTTTGCTGTTGATGTTTTTCAAAATTAAACTTGAAGTTTTGTTCATGAATCTCAAGTTTTACCTGCCGCATTAATTTCCGCAGATGGGGTAACGAATGCAGCTTTGCTTCATTTTCCCTGCTTTCATTTTCCAAATCGGCTATTTTTTGTTCGAGCGTTTGTTTTGATTGTAACAAACCGGAGTTTTCGGTTTCTAAGACACTAAGTTTTTCTAATTGCGTTTTCGCGAGTATCAGTTCTTTATTAGCTGTGTCTAATTGTTTAACAGTTATCTCTAACTGTTGGTTCGAATCTTCTAATTGTTTATTTGTAGACTCTATATCAGCGGATAAACCGTCAATTTGTAATTTATATTGTGCTTTTTCCAGATCTACTTTGGCTTGAATATCTTGCAGCTTATTTTGCGAGGATTCTAATTCCTTACTGACTAGGATCAATTGCCATATACCTAATAATGACACAACGATCAAAAAAACCGTTAAAATATCCCTGGCTGTAGTTTTTTTATCCATTGTAAAATGATTGTAACCTTTTTAGCGCTAAGACCTTGCCAATAGTATAACCTTGATATTATGTTATTTCAAGCATATTTTTTATGTTTCTTCTTCTTTTAGCTTTTTACGAAAGCAAGGCTAATACGTTTTAACTCTTTATTTATTGACATGATTCTGACTTTTATATTGTCTCCTACGGAGACGATATCGTTAGGGTCTTTAATATATTTGTTGCTCATTTGAGAAATGTGCATTAGCCCGTCCTGATGCACTCCTATATCTACGAATGCCCCGAATTTAGTGACGTTAGTGACTGTCCCGTTAAGTACCATGTCTATTTTTAAATCGCCAATTTCGTTTATTTCATTGCTAAAACTAAAGCTGTTAAACTCTTTCCGCGGGTCAAGCCCGGGTTTTTTCAGTTCTTTTAAGATATCTTCCAGTGTGGGAATGCCGATTTTATCAGTTACGTAATCTGATACATTTATTTTTGAGATCATTTTTTCATTGCCGATAATTTCTTTTATTCCTGCCTGTATATTTTTCGCCATTTTTTCGACTATCGCGTAACTTTCCGGATGGATCGCGGAATTATCTAAAGGGTTGTCGGAGGCAGATATCCGCAAAAAACCGGCGCATTGTTCAAAAATCTTTTCTTTTAATTTTGAAATCTTCAACAATTCCGTTTTGTTTTTAAATGAGCCATTTTCTAAACGATGCCGCACGATATTAGCGGCAATAGGTTTGCCTATCCCGGATACATAGGATAAGAGCTGGGCTGAAGAAGTATTCAGCTCTACTCCTACATAGTTTACGCATGATTCGACAACCGCTTCCAGGGATTTCTTAAGCTGATTTTGGTTTACGTCATGTTGATACTGCCCGACACCTATTGATTTAGGCTCAATTTTTACCAATTCAGCCAGCGGATCCTGGGCTCTTCTTGCGATACTAATGGCTCCTCTTACAGTAACATCCAGGTCAGGAAACTCTTTTATAGCGGTATCTGAGGCAGAATAAACTGAAGCACCCGCTTCATTTACTACAAAAGCTTTTGCGCTCAAACTGTATTTTTTTATGAATTCATTGACAAAAATACCGGTTTCTTTAGAAGCCGTTCCATTGCCTATCGAGATTAACTCGACGGCGTATTTATTGATTAATTCAAGTAAAATATTTTCCGCTTCTTCTTTCTTATTTTGCGGTTCGTGAGGGAATATGGACTTGTATTGGGTGAAGTTTCCGTTTCGATCAATGATCGCGATTTTGCAGCCTGTCCTGAAGCCTGGGTCTATGCCCATTATAATTTTATCTCCGGCCGGGGCGGCTAAAAGCAGGTTCCTTAGGTTTTTCGAGAAGATATTTATCGCCTCTTTTTCGGCCTCTTCGATTTTTAAAAGAAAAACCTCAATTTCCAAAGACGGAAAGATAAGCCTCTTATAGCTGTCTTTTATCGAAGTTAATAATTCATCGTGGAATATGGAAAGCTTATTTTTTACAATTTTTGCTTCCATTAATTCCAGGCATTTACTTTCGTCTACCGTGATTTTCCAGGATAGTATTTCTTCCTTGGTTCCTCTTCTGATCGCAAGCATCCGGTATGATTGCATGTTTTTAACTGCTTGAGTGAAGTCATAATACATCTCAAATTTAGTTTTTTGGCTTGCCCATTCTTTTTTAACTTTTGAGGCGATGATCCCTGTATTTTGTATCAAATTCCGTAAAATATTCCTTACCTCGGCATTATCGGATATTTTTTCGGCAACTATGTCTTGCGCGCCGGATAAAGCCTGTGCTTCATTTTCTACGCCTTTTTCGGCATTGATGAATTTTGCGGCAATTTCTTTTTTGGAACCGGCAATCGTTTCCTGCGACAATACTAAATCTGCCAGCGGCTCTAAGCCTTTTTCTTTAGCGATGGTAGCCCTGGTTCTTTTCTTGGGTTTATAAGGCAGGTATAGGTCCTCAAGTTTTTGTTTTTCCGTGCAAGAAACAATTTCTTTTTCTAATTCCGGCGTAAGTTTTCCCAGCTCTGTTATTGTTTTAAGTATAGTATCTTTTCTATTTTCAAGGTCCGTAAAATATTGCAGTTTTTCACTTATATTCCTGACCTGGATTTCATCTAAACTGCCGGTTTTTTCTTTGCGATAGCGTGAAATAAACGGGACGGTCGCGCCTTCGTTTAACAAATCTACGGTATTTTTTACCGATGTTTCCGAAAGATTCAAATCTTTGCGTATATTTTCAAGAATAAATTTCGTGTTCATATTGTCTTTAACCCTCTGTTTGCCTTGTTGATATTAAATTCACTCCCAGCCCTAAAAAATCCTTAACTAAAATTTCGTTCATTAAAACCGGTTTGTAGATTCTGATTCTTTTAATTTCTTCCATCGCTTCTAAAATCTTAGCTTTCGGTATAGGTAAATCCGTTCTTACAGGCAACATCTTTAGCGTTAACCCTTCGGCTAAAACCGTTGAGGTTAATATTCTTTTAGGATTTTCAATTTCCGATACGGCGTAAACTTTACCTTTAGGGCAGGCGTTTCCTGTAACGTTAACTACGCTGCAGTTTTCGATATCTACAGATAACCCGCAGCCTTTGGGGCATTCGATGCAAATTAAGGTTTTATTTATCATTATTGCATAAAAAACTGAATTTGATTATTCGAACTGTTCCTTTACTTCAAAGCTTAGTTATAAAATACCCCTAGAACCTATCCGAAAATTTTACGAAAATATGAATCTTTTTAGAATTATCATAACAAAAGTCGTATGAATCAAAGCGGTAAACTTATGTCGCCACGAATTATCGGATAACTTGTAGTGAAATATATTAATGCTAAAATTGATATAAATATTAAAACTATTCCGCATTCTACAAAGAAAGGTTTAGACTTCTTAACAAAAAAGCCGCGCAAAAAAAATATTAATCCAATAATAAGAGTCAGAAACGACAAATTCATTTCCAGTGTATAAGCCATATAATGCATTCTAAAATTTGAATATATAGGCGCATTCGTATCTATTAACATTCTTTTATTCTCCTTATAAATTATATCACTAAAACTTATGTAGTTTTTCTAAGGTATTCCGCGGCCATTCTGCCCGCGATTGCGCTGTCGCGGGAAACCGAATCCGCCAGGTCGTATATTTTAAAAGCATTCCCGCATACGAATAAGCCGGGTATAGATGTTGTATTAAGTTCTTCTGAAACCGGCGTATTCGTTTTTTTATCTATCTTTATTCCTGCCTGTTCTATAAGTTCATTTTCGGGGATGAGTCCCACGGATAATAAAATTGTATCACAAGTTATTTCAAATTTAGAATTAGGAATTTCGTTAAGATCTTCGTCTACTTTTACTATGTCGACTTTTTCAACTCTGTTTTTTCCATGTATGAATGAGATTTTATGGTTTAGGTAAAAAGGGATATCAAAATCTGTAACACACTGAACCACGTTTCTCATAAGCCCCCGGCTTTGTTTTTGAATTTCTATTATGGCTTTGACTTTCGCGCCTTCAAGGGTAAAACGCCGTGCCATGATCAAGCCGATATCTCCTGAGCCGGCGATCACTATCTCTTTACCCGGCAATAGGCCTTCGATATTTATCAGCTTTTGCGCGAGCCCCGCGGAATATATGCCTGCCGGCCTTGTCCCGGGGATATGCGTCATTTCGCGGGTTTTTTCTCTGGCGCCTGTAGCCATAATTATCGCTTTTGCTTTTATCTTTTCCAATACGCCCGGTTTTATAATAGTAATTATTTTATCTTTTGTTAAATTTACCGCGAATGATTTTAAGCTTATTTTGATTTCCGGGATAGATTTTATCGTTTTTATGAAACGCTGGGCGTATTCCGGCCCGGTTAGGATTTCTTTAAAATAAGTGATCCCGAACCCGGTATGAATGCATTGATTTAATATCCCGCCAAGATACTGGTCTCTTTCAAGGAGTAAAATATCTTTAACGCCGTTTTCGTAAGCTGAAAGCGCCGCGGCCATGCCCGCCGGGCCCGCTCCTACGATAATCAGGTCTTTTTTAATTTTTGGTTTTTGCAACTTCAACCGGCATGAGAAATTGCTTATGCCGGGTTGTTGAGCGGAATTTGAGTCTGTTTTAACGGCATTGATAATGAGGCCTCTTGCGGACTTAATAATTTCAGACCCTGCCCCCCTTTTGGTGATATCCGTTAATTTTACGTTTGTTTCTTCAGAAAGCATTTTCAATATCTTTGTTGTGCAGAAGCTGCCATGGCATCTTCCCGCCTGCGCGCGGGTGCGGAATTTTATGCCGTCTAGAGTGCTTGCTCCGTGTTTAATAGCCTCTTTAATTTCTTTGGCGGAAACCATTTCGCACCTGCAAACTATCTCACCGTATTGCGGGTCCTTTTGGATTATTTTTTCTGTTTCTGAAAGGCTGATCGCGAATAAATGCGTGCTTTTATTGTTTGCTTTGTGGAAAACCTTTTTTTTCTTTAGCAATAATCCATTATCTCGTAATATATTGCAAACTTTGATAGCTATTGCGGGGGCAGCGGTTAAACCCGGTGATTGTATGCCTGCAACGTTAATGAATCCGGGGGTTTTATTTTCATGGCGGATAATAAAATCGTCTCCGGCCGTTGGCCTTAAGCCGGCAAAATAGGCGATAATATCATTTTCGTTAATACTGGGAAGCATTCTTTGCGCGGCTGACAGCACCTTTTTAAGCCCTTCTTCCGAAGTAGACAGATCTTCTTTACTGTCGGTATCTGTGGCTGTAGGCCCGATCATAGGGTTACCGTCTGCTGTGCGTATAATCAGGATACCTTTAGAAGTTTTCGCGGGTAAAGGAAAAAGCAGGTGCTTTGTCAGATGTTCCCGTTTCTTGTCTAAAATGAATTCTTCCCCTTTGCGGGGCGTTATCGTGAAATCGCAAATGCCCAGCATTTTTGATATTTCATCCGCGAATAAGCCGGCGGCATTGATCAGATACCGTGATTTAAATGAGTTTTTGGCAGTGAATACTTCAAAAAAAGTTTTTTTTCCGGAATCAGAATACCCGGAAAAGATGATATTTTCTACTTTGTTTTGTGTGACAATTTCTACTCCGTTTTTTGCGGCATTCTCGCAAAGGCTGTATACCAGCCGGTAAGGGCTGATGATTCCTGCAGTCGGGGCGTAAAGCGCGAATATCGCCTTATCATTGAGATTTGGTTCGTGCGCCTTTAACCAAGCACTGTTTACAATTTTTAATTTAGGAACTTTTAAGAGTTTCGCTTCTTTTTTTAAGGCAAGTAAGGTGGATAGGTCTTCTTCGTTAAATGCGACTATTAATTCTCCTATTTCCTTAAAATCCAGATTAAGGTCTTTAGATATTTTTCTGGTGAGTGTATTGCCTTGCACGCATAAGGCACCTTTTAATGAATTTGCCGGGTTTTGTGTCCCGGGGTGGATAATTCCGCTGTTTGATTTAGATACGCCAAACGCGACCTCAGCTTCTTTTTCAAGTAAAGCTATATCCAGATTGTAGCGCGAAAGCTCTCTGGCAATAGACGCGCCTACCACGCCTGCGCCGATTATTATAACGTCATAAATTTTCATAATGGTATTAGGTTATGCCGTTAAGTTATTCCTGCGAAACATGTCCCAGTGAAAACGGGGAGCAGGAATTCAAAGGGGAAATTCTGTAGGGCGCGTTCCCCGAACGCGCCGGTAATTCCTACTTAAAATTGTAATGTTTTTTGACTGGTTTTTTAATATCCCATGTACAGGATAATCCTTTAGGGAATGTGACGAAATCGCCTTTGCCGAATTTTAAGCTTTTGCCGTCTTTGGTTTTCAGGATAACTTCTCCTTCCAGGAAGAAACATTCTTCGATGCTGTCGTAATCCCAATCAAACTGCGATACTTCCTTTGTCCATATCGGCCAGTCAAATACGCCGATTTTAGTTAATTCTTCCTGTGTTAATTTCTCTACTTTAACTTCCATTACGATTCCTTCCTTCTCAATAGGTTATATTTTTTCTTTTATTTTCACTAATAATTCTTCAAAGGAACAGGGTTTAGCGATAAAATCAGTATTATCAATATCCAGAAGCCTTTTTTTTATGCCGGAATAATCTAATTCTTTAGCCGTCATAAAAATAATGGGAGTATCTGAGATTGTTTTTTCTTTCCGAATGTTTTGGGCAACAGTATAGCCATCGATTCTGGGCATTATTATATCCAGTATGATCAAATCAGGTTTATAAAACCTGCAGATATCAATTATTTCATCACCATTGGCAACAGTCATCACGTCATAATTCAGCTGTGTTAATTTTTTCTCCAAAATATCTAAAATATCTTCTTCATCATCGGCAATCAGAATCTTTTTCTGTTCCATTTTCCACCTCGCAATTTAGGCTGAGACGTATGAGCCGTCCAAAAATTTTAATCTGTTTATTTATATTTCAAAAAAAGTTTTTTTATTTTAATTGAAAAAATTATAATATTTTTCGTATACTTTATCCGCGAGAAACTTATGCCCTTCGACGTTAAGATGATAGTCTTTTTTCCAATAAAATTCAGCGTTTTGGCCCTTCATGTCTTTATATAAATCAATAAAATTTATTTTATTTTTAAAAATGCCTTGAATTAATGTCATCGTCAGTTCTCTGTTGATATTTAAGTTTAAGTCATTCAAATCCAGGCAATTTTTGGTTTTTTCCGTGATATCTTTATCACTAAGCCATTCGACATCCGTTTTTGTCGGCAGTAATATAACAATGAAATCAATCTTATTGATTTTACAATAATCGCGTATTTTTAAAATAAGTTCCAATGTACGCTTAACCGTTTTTTCTTTCATTTCAGGGAAGGCCTTAAAATAAAATATCTGGTTCATAACCTGGCTTATAGCCGCGTCATTGCCCTTGCAATTTAGTAAAGCGTCTTTATACCTCTTCGGCCTCTTATTGACGCCATCCTTGGCTTCAATTACTCTGGCTGTGTCAAGAAAATCATTGCCCGTGTATATAACCACAATATAAACAGACGGTTTTAAAAATAAATATTTGTGTAAGAGCATAAAATAATGGTCGGGCCCGTAATAACTAACGCCTCCGTTTAAGATCTCGAATTGAGCAGTCCGGCTGGATGAATTTAATCTTCTTTCCAACAGATACGCAAAACCTTCATTATTATTAACGGCTCCGTCAATATGAGAATCCCCTGTAATGAGTATTCTTTTGACTCCTTTTGCTGCCGTAATTTTTGTATCGACATCTGCTCTAAAACCCAAATTGTTAGTTTTTAGGGTGATTTTTCCGCTCTTATGTTCCGGCCAAGTACATTCTATTTTCGCGTATGGTTTATGCGCATGGCCTATAGTATCATCTTTTATGATGTAATTTTCTTGATCTTCCAGAATGTCAGCGTATACCTGCAGGTTAAAAGTAAAAACAAATACCGCGGTTAATATAATAATAATGTTTTTAAATATTCTAAATAGCATTGTAGCGTATACGCGCGTTTTATCCAGAAAGAGTGCGATTGACCGCTTTTAGCCAGCCGGCGTAAAGATCATTGGCGATTTTTTTCGGCATTTTTGGGATAAATATTTTATCTTTTTTCCAGCATTTTTTGATTTCATTCGTGTTTTCCCAATATCCAATCGCAAGGCCTGCCAGATAAGCGGCTCCTAAGGAAGTAATTTCGACTACTTTAGGCTTGATTACATTGATGCCAAGTATATCGGATTGGAATTGGCAGAGAAAATCATTTGCCGCCGCCCCTCCGTCAATTTTTAAAGCGCTTATTTTTAACCCGGAATCTTTCTGCATGGCTGATAAAACGTCTTTAGTTTGATAGCAAATTGCTTCAAGCGCGGCACGGACTATATGTTTGCTGTTTGTGCCTCGTGTAATGCCAAAAATACTGCCGCGGGCGTTCTGGTCCCAATACGGCGCGCCGAGGCCAACAAGCGCGGGAACAAAATAAACTCCGGCGTTATCTTTTACGGCGGCAGCCATTTTTTTAGAGTCTGCCGCGGAATTCAAGAGTTTTAACCCGTCGCGCAGCCATTGGATAGCGGCGCCGGCGATAAATATCGCGCCCTCCAGCACATATACCGGTTCTCCCCTGTTGCCGCATCCTAAAGTGGTAATTAATCCGTATTTTGAAACAGGCTTCTTTTTGCCGGCGTTCAATAAAATAAAACTGCCTGTTCCATAGGTATTTTTTATTGTTCCGGGTTCAAAACAGGCTTGACCGAAAAGCGCTGCCTGCTGGTCTCCCGCGATTCCTGATATTGGTATGCCGCAGGCTAGTTTTCCAATTTTAACGGTTTTGCCAAAATAACCGGATGATCTTTTAACTTCAGGCAGCATAATTTTAGGTATCCCAAACTCTCGAATTAATTTATCCTCCCAGCAAAGCCGCTCAATATCAAAAATCATTGTTCGGGAAGCATTGGTATAGTCTGTAGAGTGTTCTTTGCCGCCTGTTAATTTCCAGAGGATCCAGGAATCAGCTGTTCCAAAGCAAAGTTTTCCCTGTTTTGCTTTTGATAAAGCGCCTGGCACATTTTTTAAAATCCACTCTATTTTCGTGGCGGAAAAATAAGCGTCAATAGGAAGCCCGGTTTTTTTTCTGAATAACGCGCTTTTATTTTTTTGTTTTTTTAGCTCTTCGCACCGGTTAGCTGTCCTCCTGCATTGCCAGCAAATCGCGTTATAAACAGGTTTGCCGCTGTCCTTATCCCAAATAATTGTTGTTTCACGTTGGTTGGTGATGCCGATGGCCGCGATTGAATTCCGTGGGACTTTTTTAAGTGCTTTTTGAATAGAATTATTGACACTAAGCCATAATTCTTGCGGATTATGTTCTACCCAACCCGGTTTTGGGAAATACTGCTTAAATTCTTGATAGGCGCCGGCGACTTTCAAGCCGTTTTTGTCATATACAACAGCCCTGCTTCCTGTTGTTCCCTGGTCTATCGCCAAAATATATTTCATATATTTTGTTCTCCTTATGGTATTATTTAAGAAATTGCGCCTGTCTTTTGTTTAATCCAGGAAAGAATATCGCCAAAAACCTTTTCTTTTCCCAGATCGATTGAAAGAGCGTGATACATATCAGGATAAACAATTATGCCCTTATCTGGTATTGCCAGATTGCTGAAAAATTTTTCACTTGTTTTCGTATCTACCATTAGATCTTTTCCTGCCAGAAGGAATAATACCGGTGTTTTAAGTTTATCCTTTTGAGTTTCGCATTGTTTTTGGGCGATAAGAATGTTAAATAGTAATTTTGAGGAAACTAAGCGGTGTTCTCGGTAATCAGCTTCTATGCGTTCCTGAGACACGGTATCTCGCGTGAACATCCGCGACTCAAAGGGGACGCGGAACTGCTTTTTAGGGTTGTAAATAAGAGACAGGAAAATATGCAGAAAATTTAACGCGGTAAATTTTAATTTACTTTTAAAGGCGGGGCTTATACATATAAGGCCGTCAAACAATTCCGGCGCGCGCGCGGCCGCTAAAAAAGAGATAAGCGCGCCCATGCTTTCGCCGAGTAAGAATATCGGGCAATGCCTGTTTTCAGTATGGATAATGTCGTAAAGAGAACGAATATCGGCTAGATATTTATCAAAAGAATCTATATGCCCTGGCAGCCCTTTCGTTTCGCCAAAGCCTTTAAGATCTATCGCGTAAGAAGAAATATTGTTTTGCTGAAAAAAATCAGCCAAAACTTCCCAGCGGTTGCTTTGCCCGCATAGCCCATGGATTAAAATCAAAACAGCTTTTGGCTGGCTGGCGGGCCATTTGCGGTAAACAATGTCTCTTTCTTTATCTGTTATAACCTGATTCATGAGAGCGATTATAGCATTATTTTATAAGGCAGGAAAGTAAAAAAGCCAAAACATTTATTGTGATTTTTTGCTTTATCTTGTTGCCGAACTTGTGGTGGCAGAAGTAGTGCTAAGAGTACTTATGCCGGTCTGCGTTGCGGCCGCGCTCGTTACAGGCGCGGTAACAGGCGCGATAACCCGGAATAGTTTAGCCATTACTGTTGAGGGCACATATAGGAAATCTCCGGAATGCATTTCCAGATTTTTTTTCAGGTTCCCGTAGTAAAGCACGGAATATAAATCTATATTTTTAGTTATGACTTTTTTGTCTTTAGAGGGGGTGATCAAACGGCACTTTCGCATAGCGGCGGCGGCGGTGGGAAGGCCGGCTTCTACTATAGCTTCTCTGACAGGGATACTATCCGTACGCATAAAGAATTTTCCCGGGCGGCCGACTTCGCCGATTACGTAGTAAACCTTACTGCGATATTCCAGAATTGTAACGTTTATATCGGAAACTTCAACGTTGTTGCCAAGAAGCTTGCCAATTTTTCCTTCAAGTTCCTTCTTAGTCAAGCCGGTTACTTTAATATCGCCTATCGTATTCATTTGGATCTTTCCCTCTAAATTCACGGGATAACTTCCGCTGAATTCCGGGTGGCGCTGGATATTAATTCCTATTACATCATCCGGGCCGAGGGTATAGCGAACATCCTCGGAATTAGGCTTTGTTGTATCCCCCTGGCTTAACCCACGGCTATTTTCATTTTTTTCCTGAGCATATTCTTCTTGCGTTGAGGGCACATATAATTGGTCTCCGGAACGCATTTCAAGATTACTTTGTAAATCGCCTTTATATAAAAGGGCATTCAAATCAACAATTTTAGTTACGGCGTCTCCGTTTTTACCGGGAGTAATTAAGCGCGCCCGGTGCATCGCCGAGCCCGTAAGCGGCATCCCTGCTTCAATTATCGCTTCCCGCACAGGAAGCGTTTCTGAACGCATATAATACTTGCCCGGCTTTGTTACCTGGCCCATCACATATACCGCTTTACTGTGATACTCCAGGATTGTAACGCTTATATCTGAAACTTCAACGTTATTACTGAGAAGCTTACCAATTTTACCTTCAAGTTCCTTCTTAGTCAATCCGGTTACCTCGATGTCGCCTATAATATCCATTTGGATCTTTCCCTCTGAATTTACGGGATAACTCCCGCTGAATTCCGGGTGGCGCTGGACAGTAATTCCTATTACATCATCAGCCCCGAGGGTATAACGGACATCCTCTGAATTAGACTTTGTTGCGTCATCTTGGCTTAAAAGAAGGCCATTTTCATTTTTTGTCTGGATATATTCTTCTTGCGTCGAGGGCACATATAATTGGTCTCCGGAACGCATTTCAAGATTATATTGTAAATCGCCTTTATATAAAAGGGCATTCAAATCAATAATCTTTGTCACGGTTTCACCGTTTTTACCGGGGCTAATTAAGCGCGCGCGGTGCATCGCCGAGCCCGTAAGCGGCATCCCTGCCTCGATTATCGCTTCCCGCACAGGAAGCGTTTCTGAACGCATATAATACTTGCCCGGCCGGGTTACCTGGCCTATCACATATACCGCTTTACTGTGATACTCCAGGATTTTCAAATACAACTTCGGGTCATTCACATACTGGGAAACTATCTTCCTTACCTTGTCTTCAGCGGTTTTCCTGTTCATTCCGCCTAATGCTATTTCTCCGGTGAATTCATATTGAATATTGCCTTGCGAATTAACAGGGAAAATTCCGCTTAATTCAGGATGGCTTTGTACTTTAATCTCAATAGAATCATTGGCGCCCAGGGTATAATTAACCTCATCAGGCTCGCCGATACTATAGTTTGCTTCTTTAGTTTCTTTATTTGAAGTATCTTTTTTTTGCGGAGAAGATTGCTTTATTATACCATCAGAAGAGATAACCGTTAACTCTTGAGGAGAATCTTTTTTTGCGTCGAATTTGTTTTGTTTAGCCTGTTCCTGCGCGCAAAGAGGCAAAGCCAGCATAAGTAAAAATAAAGTAAAACTGAATTTTATTTTTATCATATATGTTGTTCTTTAAATACACTCCTCCTATTATATTTGCAGCATTTACTGTGCCAAGTTACCCATAACTTTAATTATTTATATTAACTGTAAGTATTTCAAATTGTTAGGGAAAAAGATAATTCCTCTTGAGTTAGAGATTCTTTTATGTAAAGAAGATGATGTTGATTTATGTAATCAAAGTGTGTAAAAAAAAAGCCAAAACCCAGCGAGTTTTGGCTTTTTTTTACTTGTGCTCTTATTTACTTGTTTGTCGCTTCTTCCATAATTTCAACCATGCGTTTCATAAGGTTGCTGGAAACGGAGGTATCGCCTTCTACCAGCAAAGCGCCTTCATATAACTGTAATACGCATTTGCGCAGTAATGGGTTTGTAGTGTCGGATAAATAAATCTTTGATAGATTTCTTATCAACGGATGCGACATATTTACTTCCATTATCTTTTTTGATCTTTTAAAATCTTTATTCATTAGTTGCATCATTTTTTCCATTTGCGGCTCTACGCCTTCTTTGCCCACAACCAGAGTAACAGCCGAATCAACAAGACGTTTTGACTCTACGACATTCTCAACTTTATCCCTCAGCGTTTCATTAAATAGCGATAACAGTGATTTAGACAGGTTATTATCGATTTTTTCGATCTTATCTTCCGGCATTAGGTTTATATCCGCTTTTTCAATGGATTTTACCGGTATTTTTTGGTATTTATCCATCGCGGGGATAACAAAAACATCGATAGAGTCCGCCAGCAATAAAACTTCGATATTCTTCTTATTAAAGTATTCCAAATTGGGGTTTCTTTCTAATATTTCCCTTGATTCTCCGGAGAGGTAATAAATTTCCTTTTGCTCCTTACTCATTTTTGCGGCATATTGTTTTAATGAAGTTAAGTCTCCTTTTTGTTTCAAAGAGGATTCAAACCGCAATAATTCGATAATTTTTTCACGATTTTCAAAATCAGAATTAACTCCGATTTTTAAAAGCGGGCCGAAATTTTTATAAAATTGCGCGTATTTCTCCTGATTGTTATCCGCCCAGCCTTGTAAAAATGAAAGAATTTTTGTGATTAAACTATTTCTTATTTTGGTCATTGCCGGGCTTGATTGTACCACTTCGCGCGAAACGTTTAACGGCAAATCTTCCGTGTCAACCACGCCTTTGACAAAGCGCAGGTAATCCGGGAGCAGTTCCTTGCAGTCATTTTGAATCAGTATCTTATTTGAATAAAGATGGAGCGATTTTTCTTCATGCAGTTTGTATAAATCATAGGGCGCGCTTTTGGGAATGAAAATTAAGGCTTTAAAGTTAACCGTCCCTTCGCTGGACAAATGTAAATGGCCCAGCGGGGAATCGAAATCATTGGTAATGAATTTATAAAACTCATCAAGTTCGGTTTCTTTTAGTTCTTCGGTTTTCCTGTGCCATAGCGCGGTAACCTTATTTAACTTTTCTCCTTTTAAAAATATCGGAAAATCTGCGAAATTCGAGTATTTATTGATTATTTCCTTTATTTTATATTCTTCACTGAATTCCTTAGCGCTTTCCTTAAGTTTGAAATATATCTTTGTGCCGCGGCTTTTTTTGTCAAATTCTTCGATAGTAAATGTTCCTTCTCCTGAAGATTTCCAGCGGTAGCCCTTGGAATTGCTGTCAGCATGGCGCGTTTCGATGCAAACTTCATCCGCCACCATAAAAATAGAATAAAAACCTACGCCAAACTGGCCGATCAGGTTTCCGGCAAACGACTGTTCCTGATTCTTTATCTGTTGCAGGAATTCCAGCGTTCCTGAACGCGCGACGGTGCCTATATTATTGATAAGGTCTTCTTCTGTCATGCCGATCCCGGTATCCTCGATGTAAAACATTTGCGTTTTGGGATTAATATCTATCCGTATGTCTAAGTCTATGTCCGGATCAAGGATATTGCTGTCGGTTAGTTTCCTGAAACGCACCTTATTCAACGCGTCTGAAGAGTTGGAGATAAGCTCGCGCAAAAAAACTTCCGGGTGGGTGTAAAGTGAATGTATGATAAGGTTCAAAAGCTGCTTCATCTCAGCTTTAAATTCGAATTTATTTACTTGATTCGTTTGCTCACTCATTGCTATGAACCTCCTTAATAATAGTTATTTAGTTATAATTCCGACTCCCGGTGTTAAGAAAAATTCTTTGACTTACCAAACACGGGGAGTCGGAATCTATTCTCCGATAATTTTAACTAATACCCTTTTTTTCCGAAGCCCGTCAAATTCCCCGTAAAAAATCTGCTCCCACGGCCCGAAATCAAGTTTACCTTCGGTTATTGCCACAACTACTTCTCTTCCCATAATTGTGCGTTTTAAATGCGCGTCGCCGTTATCTTCGCCTGACAGATTATGTTTATATTTATTTTTTCCGAAAGGCGCTAATTGTTCAAGCCAGAGGCTGAAATCCTGGTGTAGTCCGTTTTCGTCGTCATTTATAAAGACACTTGCCGTTATATGCATTGCGTTAACCAGGCATAACCCCTCTCTGATGCCGCTTTTCTTAAGTGCTGCTTCAATAGAGGGCGTTATATTTATGAATTCCTGTCGTTTTGCTGTATTAAACCATAAATAGTGCGTATAAGATTTCATATCTTCTATGGTTTCGGAGGCGAAATCATTTCCACTTCCGATTTTTTTACCCATCCTATTTTGTCATCGCCGCGCTTAATTTTATACCAATTATTCGTAGCGTCAACAATTTTTATTTTCGCGCCTTCGCTAAGCGTAAAGTAGGTTGTCGCGCTGTCAAAAGGCTCGAATTTCGCGCCGAGGTTATTGCTTGTAACGATAGCTCCATGATTGAGATAGCTTATTTTGCGGTTAAAAATGATGGCGGATAGAGTAAATAACGCTATTACTACGGTAAGCAATATGCCATCAATTCGTTTGATCCTTCGGATAAATATCCTCAGGGTAAGAATCGCGAAAAATACCGTGTATAGCAGGGATAATACTAGTGTCAGCGCGCCAATACTGAACCCCTCGGATAACTTATCTATCCATTTTAGGAATAAGTTTGATGAGGCTTCCTGTTGGTTTAGGTTTAATAATGACCTGGTGTACTCGTAGTTTGATTTTAAATCGCTATCGTTGGGAATAAAAAATCTCGCCCGTTCATAATTAAGGATAGCATAGTTTAGTTGCCCATTCTTGAAATAGCTATTAGCCAAGTTATAATACAAATACCCGTTTTCAAAACCTTTGGTGATTATTTTATTGTATTCTTCGATAGCCTGCGTGTATTTATTTTCCTTATATAGAAGATTTGCCAAATAAAAACTCTGGTTTAACTCTGCCTGTTCTTGAACTTTGGCGAAAACAGGATTCTGCGAAAAATACAATCCCAATAGGGAGATTATTATAAATATTTTTATTTGCTTCATTTCTAAACCTCTGCTTTTATTTAAACTCTGTATTTTTGGAAGTAATCTAGGATATCTTCCAATCTCGATAAAGTATCCGCCATCTTCTGGTTATCTGTTTCTAATACCGCGTATCTTGCGGCGTCGCAATCCCTGAAGATATCCTTTAATTTATTCAGTATGCCTGTATCTATGGTATTATGTTTCGAGATATCATCAATAACGCTTATGGTTATTCCTTTGTCCGGCAAATGAAATTTATCTCCTAAATATTCCTGTAATGTCTGGAATACGGCGTCATAAAATTCTTTGGCGTTTTCTTTTTCCAGGTATTCATTCGCTTTACGTATGCCCGCCTTGGCTTTTTTAGGGGCTTGTATTTGCCGGGCAAATTTCAAATCGTTTTTTAACCTTAGGCGTATGCGATATAGGATTAAAACAAGCGCGAAAATGAACAAAGGAATTAAATGCAAATAAAAAAAGAATATGTTTTTATAAAGGAATCCTCCTTGTTTATAGAATTTACCCGGTTGAGCTTTAATGAAAACAATATCCCTGCCCAATTTTTCTTCTGTTTTGAAAAAAATTTTATTATTGCCCGGCTGCTCAACTATTTTTAATTCTTCTTCTTTTTCCGGTTTCAGGACTTTTATTGGAAAGGGGCCTTTTGTGATTGTCTGGTAACTATTTGTTCTGGTATTGAAAAAACTAAAGCTTACTTGAGGAATTTCACGAATATCGGAATTTTGCGGCATTAATACCTGTTCAAATGTTTTTTTGTATTTTTCCTGTTTGATTTGCGGTTCATAAGCCTTAAAAAATTTTTCGGAATTCAGTTTGGGCGCATTAACTGTGCTAAAATTTCCGTCTCCCAGCACGATCATTTTTACTGTAATAGGGTCACCGGTTTTGACTTCCGAGGGGCTTATGGTTACGTCTAACTCAAAATCTCCTATCGCGCCGCTAAAATCATTAGGCTTATTTGCTTCCGGGAAAGGCAATATTGTTATTGGGATATCCGTGGATTTCAGAGTAACCGGATAAGCTTGATATCGGCCGAAAAAATTATCGAAGATATCTGAACCAAAAACATTTTCAGAATCAAAAGGCGAATGCCTCTGGTTTTCCTTGCGTACTATAAGGTTGCATTTTAAGTTAGCGGGGCCGATTCGGAATTCTCCAGGTTTTAAACCGAAGATTGAGGTGTTAAACTCAATAACTTCGTAATTTAAGTTATTTACGGTTTCCTGATATTGTTTTGGCTGTTCGAATTCCCCTACTGAAATACCTTCATGGCTGATTTCGGGGTATTGGATATCCCGTACCCCTAATTTATTAACATATAGTTTGATCGTTAAAGGCACATTTTCATTTAAATAAGTTTTATTCTTTTTTGCCTGTATTATCAGGAAGATTTTGTCGTTTATATCGGTTGTTTCCATATCCTGGCTTTGCGCGCCGGTATTATTGTCGATATTTCCCTCAACAACTTCGATTTCCAGCCCATTGGAAATATACGTGTCGGTTTGATGTTCCAACTTTAACGGCCCGATTTTAAATATTCCGGGTTTTAGCGGTAAAATCGTATAAATATGGGTGATAGAACTGGATACTTTGCCATTAACAACCGACATGCGCGTAGATGGGCCTAAATATTGGAATTGTAATCCTTCTGTTTCCGGCAGATTGATTGCCTTGATATCTTGCGTATTATTAAAGGTTAAATAAAGCTGGGTGCTTGCGCCTAAGGAGATTTTCTTTCTGTCAGCGTTTAACTCAAAATTAACGGTTTTAGCCAGGCAGGCGGAAAGGGTGGATATTAGGATTATTGCCGTAAAGAAAAATACCCGCCGTATAAGTTTTATCAGTAATTTATAATCGGTTATTTTCACAGTTACCAATCCTTTAATACGTCGGCAGGATAGCCCCTTGTCGTATCTTTAATTTCGCCCTTAGCGTTTTCTTCCTGCCTGTATCCATCTAAAAGCATTTTAGCTTCTTGCGCGGACATTTCCTGGGATTCTTCCGGCATAGAAGCTGTTTCGTTATTTCCCGCGTTTTGCTCTTTATTCACTTCTTGATTTTTATTCATTTGTGTTTCTTGTGCCTGTGTTTGTTTTTTTTCATCTTTTTGCGTTTCTGCGGGTTTCTCCTGTTGTTTTTCTTGTTCCTGAGATTGCCCTCCGCCTTTGTTTTCTGTTTGTTGTTTATCTGTTTGTTCTTGTTTTTCGTTTTGTTGTTTTTGCTTATCTTTGTTTTCCTGCTGGCGGTTTAATTTATCCAGAAATATTTTTAACTCTTTTTCCACCAGTTCATGGTTTAATTTAGCGTCTTTATCGTTTGTATCCAATTCTATTGCCCGCTTGTAATAATCAAGCGCTTCCCGTAATAATTTAACGGTATTAGCCAGGTCGGTATTTTCCTTAAGTTTACCGAGTTTATATTTGGAATTACCGATATTGTAATTAGCTTTACTTTCCAATGCCTTGTCGCTGCTTAGTAAAGCTTTTTCAAAAGCGGTTACTGCTTTCTCATACTCGCCTTTTTTAAAGTAGGCTGTGCCGGAATTATAATTTATGGCGTAAGAATCAGGGGTACCGGCTAATGCTTCATTGTATGCTTCCAGGGCCTGGTCATATTTGCCGGAGTTGTATAATCTGTTAGCGCCGTTTACTATTTTAGCACTATCTCCGGCAAAAGCCAGTGATACGAATAAAGAATAAACAATAAGGAATATAAATGCTGTATAAATATTTTTTTTCATAGAAGTATTTAATCCGTAATTGTTTTTCTGTCATTAATTAATGGTTCTGACAGAAATATTAAAAGCGCTAACCCTAAAATAATTTGAAATCTTTCTTCGTATTGTTTGACCATTTTCCCTTCAAGTTCTCTTTTTTCCATTTTAGATAATCTTTCCCTGTAAAGTAAGTCTAATCCGAATTCTGTGCTGCTGGAACGCAAATAACTTCCTCCGGTGGTTAAAGCGATCTTTTGCAAGGTTATTTCATCAAGTTTTGATTTTATAACATTTCCCTGTTTATCTTTTAAGAATTCTTTATGCCCGTCATTTTGAGTAATAGGGATGATATCTCCTTCTTTTGTGCCGATTCCGATGCAAAAAACAGTTATTCCTTCTTTTTTTGCGTCTTCAGCCGCTTTTAAAGCGTCTCCCTCATGGTCCTCGCCATCCGTAATGATCACCAATACTTTGTATTTTTTTTGCCCGCCGGCGTAACTTTTTATCGCTTCTCTTATAGCGCTTGTTATGCTGGTTCCGCCTTTGGGAATGGTATCTACATCGATACTTTCCGCGGAAAGCAGGAATCCCGCGTAATCAACTGTTAACGGGCATTGTAAAAAAGCGCTTCCGGAAAAAGCGATTAATCCTATCCTGTCGCCTTTAAGGCTTTTTGTCAGGTCTTTAATTGCCAATTTTGAGCGCGCAAGCCGGTTTGGTTTTATATCCTGCGCAAGCATGCTTTTTGATGTATCTAAAGCTATAATGATATCCAATCCTTTGCGTTTTACTTCATTCCAGTGAAATCCCCATTGCGGCCGCATTAAAGCTAAAAAGCATAACGCGGTTGCCGTAATAAGCAGAATAATTTTTAAGCGCTGGTTAGCAGTGTTAACAGATAATAATAAATCTTTTAATAGCCTTTTTTGCGCGAATTTTTTCAGCGCAATTTTGCGCGCCTTAAAAACAAAAATATAGAATACAATAAGAGCCGGTATTATTAAGAAACTATAAATAAAATTGGGATTACCGAATTTCATATTATGGAATTTTTCTTAAAACTGTGTTTGTTAAAATGATTTCTATAAATAAAATTACAATTCCGGGAATTAAAAATAACGGGAATAATTCGTTATATTCCTGGTAACCTTTGTCTTCTAGCGTTGTTTTTTCCAGTTTGTCGATCTCTCTGTAAATTTTTCTTAAGCTCTCCGTGTCTGTGGCCCGGAAATATTTCGCGTCGGTTATTGAGGCGATTTTTATTAAGGTGTCTTCATCTATATCGATCTGAATAGCCTGATAAACAGTATTGCCGAAAAAATCTTTCATTGGATAAGGTGCCAGCCCTTTTGTACCCGCGCCGATGGTATAAACTTTTATCTTTAAGGCGGAAGCGGCTTCCGCGGCTGTAATAGGCGAGATCTTTCCGGTATTATTCCTTCCGTCGGTAAGTAAAATAATGATCTTGCTTTTCGCTATTGTTTCTTTTAACCTGTTTAATGAAGAGGCTATGCCGGAGCCGATAGCTGTTCCGTCTTCTATCATTCCCGCTTTAATTCTCTCCAGATTTTCCAGGAGCCAGCCGTAATCAAGGGTTAAAGGGCAAACCGTATACGCGCGGGCGGCAAACGCGACTATGGCAATGCGGTCGTTTTTCCTTGCTTTTATAAAATCTTTGACTACTTCTTTGACTACTTCTATCCTGTTTTGCCTGCGGTTGGATATTTTAAAATCTTCCGCGAGCATGCTGGTTGAACAATCAATGGCCAGCACTATATCTATGCCTTCCGACTGAATTTTAGAATCCGTTACCGGAGACTGCGGCCTGGCTAAAGCTGCTATAATTAAGGCCGCGGATGTCAATCGTAAAGCAAATAAATTCCGCGCCAGCTTTATTTTAAATGAACTTTTTAATTTGTTTAAAAAATCCCCTGAAGAAAACCTGATCCCTGATTTTTTGCTTTTCTTTTCGGAGTAAATGATAATCGCCGCGGCTATAGGTATTAAAATAAAAAAAATCGGGTTCTGAAAATTTAGCATTTATTTTCCGGTTTAGTTGATTCTTTTTGTTCTTCTTTTGTCTGGGTTATGAATTTTTCCGCGGATTCAAAAGCCGAATCAATTTCTTGTTTTGACGGAGAATATTTCGCGAATTTAACTAAATCACAACAGAGAAGAAATTCTTTTAATAATGTTTTGTGCTCAACCTTAAATTGAGGATGCTCTTTAACTTTGAAAAAAAATTCTTCGGTAGTCATTTCCGGGGCTTTAATATTAAACCTGTTTTCTATGTAGCGCCTGGTAATATCGGAAATTTCAATATAGAATTCCTTAATCTTGCCTTGAGTTATAAGATCCTTTTTTTTAAGCGCGGCGAGCTGTTCACAGGCAATTTCATGGGCTGGTTTTAAACCGGACAATCCCCGGGTATTTTTTGCTTTCCGTAAAAAAACCGCGGATAAGATTAGTATAACCGCGGAAATTAAGGCAGCTATAATGAAATAGTAAGTAAATTTTTGCGGCAGATTTACCGGTTTTTTTATATCCCTCAAACTTGTGCCGGGGCCGGCATTTTCTAACATGCTTTTTACGGTTATTTTTTGCTCATTAATTTCAGCTTCGTTCCACGCAGTAAGGCCTTTTTGCCGGTATTTTATTGCTGTTTTTGGGATTGTTGCTTCGCCGGTTACATAAGTGTCCAGCAAATACCAGGTATAAATGGTTTGTTTCCCAAAAAAGGTTTTTCGGCGTTGCCCGAAATCCTTAATGGCAAAATTCTCCAGATTTTTTCCAAAATCAGGAAATTCCACTTCTATGTTTTTTGAACAAGAAACATTGATAGTGTATTTTATTTTATCTCCTATAGCAACGGAATGTTTGTTAACTTCCGCTTTAATCGTGATGGGCGTTTGGGGGTGATCCGCCGCGCCGGCGAAAGAAAGATCTATCCCTGAAAATGCTATTACTAATGCCGTCAATATGTAGTGTTTAAAACGCAGTATCTGTCTTTTTGTCATTTTCTGTTAATATCATTGTCCGTTTCCGTTTTATATAATATCTCAACCTCTTGCTGTTCGATGGCTTTATTCAAGAACCGTTCCAAGAGTTCCTGTTCTTTTAGTGTTTGGTATTCGCGCTGGATATGGCCTTTAACTTCGTCAAAACTTGCAATTTTTTGCGGCCTTTTATCATCAATGGAGAAAACATAGGTTTTATCTTTGATTTTAATGGGGAAATTGACAATGCCTTTTTCTTGTTGTAATAGGATGCCAATTGCTTCTTTGGCTTCTGTGATTCCCTCAAAAGCGGAGTCTGTTTTTTGTATCCAAGCTTCTACTTTTGTGCCAATACCTGCTTTTAAAGTGTTGATAGCTTCTTCTTTTTTTGATTCGTCGTTTATTTCCAGATAAGATACTTTTATAGCTTCCGGAATGGCATATTTATCTTTATTCGCATTGTAATAAAGTTCTAAGTCTGCCGGAGTGATCTTTAAGTTTTGTTCTACTTCCATTTGCAATAGTTGTTGTATTGCCAGCTCTTTCTTTATTCCTTCAAGATATTCGCGTGTTTTAGATGATTTATCCAGGCCGATTTTTTTCGCTTTATCGTATAAAACTTCCCGGGATACGTATTCTTTTATGAATTTTAATTTTCCGTCTTTTGTTTTAAAATTATCCTGAGCCCATTGCGGCAGTTTTGCGACAGCCTGGTTGATTTGAAGTTCTGTAATCTCATTTTTTCCGATCCTGGCGACAATTGGTTCTTTCTTTTCAGAGGGTTTGCCTATGGACGTACGGCTTGAAAGTTCGTATTGCGCCTGAAGGCTTAGCCCTGAGCTTTCCAACGCTTCCACGATAAGTTCATTCATCCGTGATGTATAATCCGCTTGCGGATTTAATAGTTCCGCCTTATAAAAATTTGCCAATGCCTTTTCGTATTCTTTTAAATCCATATAAATACCGCCTAATCTATAGCAGGCAGCCGCTAAGCCGGTTTTATTTAAATCAGATTGTTCTATATAATTTTGAAAAGCTGCCGCTGCCTGCGCGTTTAATCCTTTAGCCAGAAGCATATTGGCGTATTCAAGCTGATTTTTTACCGTCCATGCGCGAAGCTGTTTTTGCGGCTGTAAAGCAGTACTTTCAATCTTTAAGAAATAAAAGGCAGCAATCGCGCAAATAATTATCAGGAGAATAATTAGAAACCGTTTCATTTTAACGTTTCCTCCTTTGCCTCGTTTTAAAGAATTTAAATAAACTTTTGGAATAAGCCGTATCGGTGCGCAGGTCGATAGCATCTACCCCAACCATGCGGAATAAATTTTCTCTATCTTTGAGCTTTTTATGCGCGTTATCGGTATATTCTTTACGCAAGTTCAGATTAGAACTGTCAGCCAGGAAACTTTTGCCGGTTTCCGGGTCGTCTAATTGTATTATTCCGATATTCGGCAGTTCCAATTCCCGGGGGTCTGTTATAGTTATGGCAATTATATCGTGGCGTTTATTTGCCGCGGAAAGCATTTTTTTAAAATCGGAGGAATAAAAGTCTGAAATAATAAAGGTAACGGTTTTTCGCGTGGTTACTTTATTAAGGTATTCTAGAGCGGCATTCAAATCTGTAGTTTTGCCCATTGGCTTAAAATAAAGGGCTTCACGAATAACTCGTAAGACATGGCGTACGCCTTTACGCGCGGGGATAAATTTTTCAACTTTATCTGTAAATATAAGAAGGCCTACTTTATCGCTGTTTTTTATCGCGGAAAACGCCAATACCGAACAGATTTCCGCGGCAAGCTGCATTTTAAGCTGTTTTGCAGTGCCAAAAAAACAAGACGCGGACATATCTAAAATGAGCATTACCGTGAGTTCTCTCTCTTCCACGAACTTTTTTATATACGGATGCCCGGTTCGCGCGGTTACATTCCAGTCAATAGAGCGTATTTCATCTCCTGGCTGGTATTCTCTAACTTCATTGAATTCCATCCCTTGGCCTTTAAACACGCTTTGATATTGCCCGGCAAAAACATCCATAACCATGCGGGATGTTTTTATCTGTATGCGGCGTATATTTTTTAATACTTCCTTCGGTATCATATTTTAGTATTGGGTATAGAATATTGAGTATCGAGTTAGGGGACCTCGATCTCGTCAAATATACGTTTAATTATGTCGTCAGAGGTTTTTTCCTCCGCTTCCGCTTCATAACTGACAATAATTCTGTGCCTTAATACATCCGGCCCTATTGATTTGACATCCTGAGGAGTAACGTAGCCTCTGTTCTGAATAAAAGCGTAGGCTTTGGCAGCCAGAGTCAAATTAATAGTGGCGCGGGGAGAAGCTCCGTATTGAATAAGCCCGGATAAGTCTGCCAATTTATATTTTTTCGGTTCGCGGGTGGCAAAAACGATATCGAGGATGTATTTTTCCAGTTTTTCATCCATATAGATCTCATCTATAACTTTCCTGGCGCTAAGAATATCTTTGGGGCTGATAACCGGGTTAATTTCATTCTTTTTATCGGTGAATCCCATCCTTTTTAAAATTTTATGCTCCTCTTCAATATTGGGGTAAGTTATATTTATTTTAAGCATAAACCTGTCAATTTGGGCTTCGGGCAAGGGATATGTTCCTTCCTGTTCTATTGGATTTTGCGTTGCCATAACTAAAAACGGCTCATCCAATTTAAAGGTATTTTCTCCTATGGTGACCTGCCTTTCCTGCATAGCTTCTAAAAGCGCGCTTTGAACCTTTGCGGGCGCGCGGTTTATTTCATCAGCTAATATAATATTGGCGAATATCGGGCCTTTTTTCGTAGTGAATCCGCCTTCTTTCGGATTATATATGAGAGTCCCGATTAAGTCCGCCGGCAGAAGGTCAGGCGTAAACTGTATCCGTTGGAATTTAGTATTTATTGCCTGCGCTAATGTTTTAATGGACAAAGTCTTTGCCAATCCGGGGACGCCTTCTACCAAAATATGCCCATTAGCTAAAATTCCCACTAACAGCCGTTCAATCAAGTTTTTTTGCCCTACTATGACCTTCTCGATTTCCGAAGTTATATTTTGGACGAAAACACTTTCTTTTTTTATCTTTTCATTTAGCGCGGTTATTCCTTCGTACCCCATTTCCAGGCCTCCTTTTTAAAATGATCCATTTTAGGAAATTTTATAAAATTTTTAAGAAAAAATCAAGAAAAATCTTTGTTAGTTTTTCGCTAATATTATACTTTATTAATGATTAGAATAACGTTAAGATAAAATTAAAATTTACTTATTTTAGCAGAAGCATGCAGTAAACAGGCAGGATCGTTTTTGGAATATTTTAACGGCAAGAAATCCTTCGTCAAATTTAAAATATCAGGTTTATAATATATTGGTTTAATTTTAGTTGCTGTCCTTATCCTCTGCTATGGGCAATAGGAGCGTAATTGTTGTTCCTTTTTCCGCGATGCTTGAAATTTTTAACTCGCCATTATGCATTTTTATTATATTGTAGCATAAAGACAGCCCTAATCCGGTGCCGTATGTTTTAGTTGTAAAAAAAGGCTCAAGTATTTTTTCTAAGTCTTTTTCGGCCATGCCGCATCCTGTATCGCGAAAATCTACGCGCAGGAAATTGTTCTCCAGGCAGGATGTGATTTCAATAATGCCGTTACCTGCGATAGCGTCTTTGGCGTTATTTAATAAATTAATAAATACTTCCTGTATCTGTTGAGGATTTAGCAGCGCCAGCGGAGGATTATCCATATAGTTTGTTTTAATTTCTATGCCGCGCAATTTGAATTGGTGCCTTATCAGAAGGATTGCTTCTTCCAGAAGTTTATTTATATTCTCTTTTTTAAGTTCGTTTTTGCCGGTTCGGGAAAATTTAAGCAATCTTTGGACAATATATTTTGCCTTGTGCGATTGCTCGTATATGACCGCGAGGTTATTCTTTACTGTTTGATTATCTATGTCTTCCAGTAAAGAGATCTGGGCATTTCCGGAAATAATCATTAACGGGTTATTAATTTCATGGGCCATATCAGCGGCAAGTTTGCCTAATTGCGATAAACGCTGGTTTTTTTGTATCTCCTTTCCGGGTGTTATGTCCTGAATTGTAATAAGATAGGCACCGGCCTTGTCCCAGATTGTTTCTGCGGCGCGCATTTCCCCGATGCCTTTTTCATTATTTCTGCGGATGATAGTTATCTCTGTAATCTCTTTAACTAAAATGAGGTAATTAAACACGCTACCTATCAAATATTTGTTGCCCAAGAAAAATTCCGCGGCAGGATTAATAAAACGCACTATCCTGTCCGCATCCGCGATTATAATTCCGTCGGTGCTTTTTTCTACTATACTATGAAAGCATTCTTTACTGGTCATTAAGGTTTCTTCGATTTTTTTGCGTTCAGTTATTTCGGTTAGAAGTTCTTTTTTCTGTTTAAAGAAGTTTTTTATTAAACGCGCGATATCTCCAAATTCGGTGCGCGCATTTTCTAAATTATCTATTTGATTTAAATCTTCTGTTTTTAATGCATTAGCGATTAGATAAATAGGCATACCCAGCCAATTGAGCGTAAAAAGCGAAAAAATACCGACAATTATAAAAAATAAAAGTGTAAGCGCAAAAAAGTATTTTTTGGTCCTGCGGTCATAATCAACAATAATTTCAGATGTGCCGGCAATATTTATTTTTTTAAACGCGGCATCGGTATAATCTTTTAATATCCTATAAAATAAAATTTCTCCTTTTATCGGGTTGGAGCTAACAGCTGATTCTTTATTAATAGCTGGGCTAATTGTTATTTTGCTTTTAGTTAATTCAGAAAGCTCTGAAATATATTTTTTGTCCCATACTTTGCCGGCAAATAAATAACCTTGTGGCGGGTCTTTTCTTTTAACGTCTTGGCTGGTATGTATGGCCGCCCCCCTGATTTCCATTAATCCTGTCATAGTATCAATAAAAAAATGGCAAAACCGGTTTTCTTTCGTGAAAAGTTTTTTCGTAACTGCCTCTTTAGGAATAGGAACCTCTTTTAAGGAAACATCGTTTATATTGTTGTGGGAATAAACCAAGGAAAGGTCTGGTTTATAAATCCATATGGCGTTGGCGTCATATGTGTTAAGGCAAGTATCGAGATTAGATTCGGCCCATTCAATATCAGAAGATTGAATACAGGTAACCATTTTATCCCAATAGCTGTAGTCAAATGCTAAGGTTTCCAAGGGCTTATTTTTAAGCAGAATAAGTTTATCAAAAAACCTTTCTTCTTCAGCGGACTCGTTTTGGAACAAAAGAACCAGCGTTTTTTTGTCGTAATTTCTAGACACAATAAAAGCTGTGAAAAGCAGTAAAATTAAAAAAATTAATAGAATTATTAACCTGGTTTTTATTTTCATATTAATTAAATATCAAGGCGTTTAATTGTTGCAAATACGCATCTATCGATTGTTTAATACTTCTAAAATCGTTATTTAGCAGCCAATCTTTTTGAAATACACTAGCGCCAAAGCTTATTGCGTTAGCTCCACTTGTGATGTATGAGCCTAGGTTTTTAGGAGTTATTCCTCCACAAGCTAATAGTTCTATGTCTTTAAATGGGCCGCGGATTTCCTTAAAATACTCCGGCCCCAAGAATTTTGCGGGAAAAATTTTAACCATAGAAGCGCCTCTATTCCAGGCAGTATATATTTCCTGCGGGCTGAAGGCTCCGGGGAACGCGGGGATTTTATTTTTTATGCAATACTCCAAGACATCCTGAATAAGAACGGGCATTACGATAAAGGTTGCTCCAGAGCTGAGCGCGGATTTTAGATCATGCATATTAAGGACTGTGCCCGCGCCTATAGTTAATTTCCCTTCTGATGTTTTTATTGCTTCTCGGATTTTTTCGGGCGCGTTAGTTGTATTCATGGTAATTTCGATGGTCTTAAGCCCGGAGGGGATAATCGCTTCTTTTATTAAGGGTTTTATTGAATTTAACTCAATGCCTCTCAATATACCCATAATCGGTAATTGTTTGAATCGCGATATATCCATATTTTGGCAGGATTTATTCTTTATCAGTACTCACTAAACTCTCATAAAATTCCCGATAATTTTCTTTTTTTTCGCTTTCGCGCAACGCGATTGCGGTTCTGGGGTGTTCATCGAGGATGCCGGTTATCGCGTAAGGTATGATATATCCCCACTCCATTTTTTCCCTTAAAGGAATAAATTCTTTTGATATCAGGTCTAGAACTGGGCGTATATCAAATTTGGGATTTTTTAAAAATCCCAGGATAAGCTCCATCGGGCAATTTCCCGCGGCCCGCCCTAATCCATAAACAGTGGCGTCAATATAGTTGGCGTCGTGTATGATCGCTTCTATCGTGTTGCAGAAAGCAAGCTGCTGGTTATTATGGGCATGGATACCGATTTCCTTGTTTTTTAATATATTTTTCGCTTTTTTTATGAGAAATTCCGTTGTTTCCTGATATAACGCGCCAAAACTATCTACAATATAGACGACATTTGTCTTGCTTTCTTCTTCAAGTTGATGCAGGGCTTCATTTAGCTCGTTGTCAAGCGCTTTGGATATTGCCATTATGTTGATCGTGGTTTCATATCCTTTCTCGGCAAAATGATTAACAAGGAATATTGCTTTATCAATATCTTTTACGTATGACGCAACCCTGATCATGTCAACAGGGCTTTCTTTCTTTGGTTTAATATCTTCTATATCGACCCTGTCTACATCTACCATGACCGAGATTTTGGTTTGCGACTCAATTCCATCAATAATTCTTTTTATATCTTCGTCATTGCAAAACTTCCATTTGCCGTGTTCCTGTGGAGAAAATAATTTCATGGAGTTTTTATACCCTATTTCCATATAATCCACGTTAGCTTCAGAAAGAGCTTTGTAAACTGCCCTGACAAAGCGGTCGTCAAATTGATGGTTATTTATAAGCCCGCCGTCTCTTATTGTGCAGTCTAAAACTTTAATTTTCTCCCGGAACATTTTTTAATTTCCCCCGCCAAAAATTGATTTAAGTGAATCAATACTTTTTTTAGTGTCTGAATCTGTATTTGAGCTGCCTTCTTTTTCTCCGTTAGTTACTTTTTTTTCAAGCACAGTCCCGAGTAAATTGATCCCTTCTTTTTTTATTGTTTCTTTAAGATTTTTAAGATTTGGTTTTACTAATTCCAGGAGAGATTTTTGGAAACCGCTGAATTCAGGTTTTTCAACTGTTCCTGAAATTTTAAAATTCAAGTTTACAGGTTCAATGCCGTTTAATGCTTCACAAAGTAACGGCATGGGCATAAAGCCGCTTGATAAGTCTCCTTTGCCTTTAGGCGAAAAATGGTGTTTGCTTAAAGAAAAATTGTTCTCTGAATCAAGGGTGTCATTGATAATAACGGCTTTTGAATCAAGGTTTAAAAGTCCGCCTGTTAGGCCGACAGGTAGCGAGGATTCATATATATAACGTAAAGCGTTTAGGTTGATATCCTTTAAATTAAGCGTAAACCGCGCGGTTTGCGCGGCATTAGACACAACATTAGAATAAACTATTCTAAAATTACCGGACGGCGCGCCTGCGCTTTCAATGTTTCCACGCATATTAAAAGAGTTAATGCCCGCGCCACTTTCAGGCGAAAGCCTGATATCTTTTATGTTTATATTCGCTTGGGTTATTTCGATAGTATTTCCGTCTTGCGCTTTAAGTTGTACCGAAGCGTTGCGTATATTAAAATCTTTTACCTGGAAAATATAATTAACACCGGCTGATTTAAACTCAACTTTTTTGCCTTTTGGAAGTTCAGTAACGGCCTTGTTTGTTTTTTTTGCCGCATTACGCATCGCCTTAATTTTTTCTATCGATTCTTTGGAATAGTGTTTCTTTATAAAATCGTAAATTCTTGAGAACCAATCCTGGTTTTTTTTCGTAAAATCCCAAAGGGAAATACCGGGCTTGGTTATTCCACCGGCTGGTTTTTTCGGGGTTAATTTTTGAATATTAAAACTGCCGTCAGGCTCCCCTTGTAAATTTATTTCCGCGTTGTTCAGATTAACGCGTGATATTATGATCCGCTTACATGCTAGCCCCCAAATGCTGATTCTAACCGAGGCGCTGCCTATTAAAACCATTCTTTCCTCTGGTTTATCCGGGTTGAATATTTTCAGATTCTTTAAATGGGCGGATAAAGTTAACGGCCAGATATTAATTTTTTCGAGGTAAATTTTTGCGTTGCTGGATTCATTAACCTTTTTAATAGCAAAAGAGCCGAGCATCGGGCTGATAACCAGCCCGAAAGTTAACTGAAATATGAGTAAAATAGCGAGCACAATAACAATGCCTTTTATGTTCACGCTTACAGCTTTTTTTTCAGGCAGGGGGCTGATCATTTTACCTGCGGCTATAAACTTTAAATTTTTTAATTTTTCGTAGTACTTGCTTTTAAATATAGCAATACTCGCGCGTTTTGCGATTATATAAACAGGCCAAATCAAAATTAATGAAAGTGCCAGCCCTCCTATCGTAATAGTATTATTAATGTCAAGATAGGCGATAATGGGAAGCCCGGAAAGCCCGCGCCAGAAATTCTCGAAATTGTTAGTATCGATTAAAAGGTATTCTCCTGTTTTTTCTGCGAGATTGCTTATGCCTGCGGCATAAAACAACTTAAAGACAGGCAAAACCAAAAGCGTGGATATTCTATTAAATTTAAAAACGAAAAATAAAACAGCTAAGAATAAAGCCGTCGGCCCGTTTAAGGGGACAAAACCCAAAAACATACCCAGGCAAACGCCCGCGGCTGTTTCACGCGGTGAAACGTTGGATTTTAAAAAATTGATTATTCTTGAGGGAATATTAATAATGCTTAACATGTGGCATATTATAACTCAGAAACAATATTTTGGAAAGTTTTTTTAAAAAAACTTAATATTTGGTAACTTCAGCAATTTTTTCTTTTATAAGTTTTTCATGTTTTTGTTCTTCGATAATTAAAAACTCCAATAGTTCTTTAATCGCCGGGTGTGCGCGCGATAATCCCTGGTAAAGTTTTATTGAATTCTTTTCTTTTTCCAAAGCCAGTTTTAAAGCTTCAACCGAAGTCATTTATACCTCCTTTTTACGGGCGTTTTGCCGCCATTTTTTTTACAATTGCCGGGTATTCTTTATTTTTTTATAAATTGATTCATTTTTCATGAGCTTGCGTGGTATTCCTGGATTGATTTTGGCAAGCCGGTGCTTTTTAATGTGGCCTCAATAGCTTCTACGCTGGCAAACGCGGCTGCCATTGTAGTGATATAGGGTATTTTGTGCTGTATTGCCATAATACGGATGTAACTGTCGTCGTATTTACTATTTTTGCCGATAGGAGTGTTAATGATCAGCTGAATCGATTTATTCCGGATCAGGTCGGTTATATTGGGCCGTCCCTCATGCAGTTTTTTTGCTTCGAGGCTGGGGATGCCGTTTTCCGTTAAAAAACGGCATGTTTTTTCTGTAGCATAAATGTTAAACCCCATTTTTTTTAACTTTTTCGCGATAAATAACAAATCCGGTTTGTCTTTATCCGCGATAGTAAGCAGGATATTGCCGTTTGACGGCAGTTTTGCTCCGGCTGCTTCCTGGGCTTTATAAAAGGCAAGGCCGAAAGTGTCCGCGATGCCCATGACTTCTCCCGTTGATTTCATTTCCGGGCCTAATAACGGGTCTACTTCCGGGAACATATTAAAAGGGAAAACAGCTTCTTTTACTCCGACATAATTTATTTTCTTTTTCTTAATTTCAGGGAAATCTTTTAATTTTTTGCCAAGCATTATTTGGGTGGCGATGCGCGCGATAGGGATATTCATTACTTTGGATACCAGTGGGACTGTGCGGGAAGCTCGAGGATTTGCTTCCAGGATATACACCAAATCATCGCATATCGCGTATTGTATATTTATTATGCCGATTACCTTTAATTCTTTAGCGATTGTCGCGGCATATTTTTCAATAGATATAAGATGTTCTTTTTTTATATTCCTGGAAGGGATTGTGCAGGCGGAATCCCCTGAGTGAATGCCCGCGTATTCTATGTGTTCCATAACAGCGGCAACGAACGTATCTGTTCCGTCAGAAAGGGCGTCTATTTCGCATTCAACGGCGCGTTCCAAAAAACGATCAATAAGCATCGGATATTCCGGTCTGACGTGAATCGCCTCCAGCGCGTATTTTTCAAGCATTGATTCGTCATATATAATTTCCATGCCTCTGCCTCCCAGCACAAATGAAGGGCGTACCATAAGCGGATAACCGATCTTCTTTGCGAATTTAACGGCTTCAGGCAATGATCTGGCGATTTGGCTTTCCGGTTGAGGTATTTTAAGCGAAATCATTTTTTCGCGGAAAAGTTCCCGGTCTTCGGCAAAAGCGATACTTTGAGGGCTGGTCCCTAAAATAGTAATTCCTGCGTCTTGTAATTCTTGAGCAATGTTTAGTGGGGTTTGTCCGCCAAATTGCACGATAACTCCTTCGGGCTTTTCTTTTTCATAGATCGCTAAAACGTCTTCGATAGTAAGAGGCTCAAAATATAGTTTATCAGAAGTGTCGTAATCTGTTGAAACAGTTTCCGGGTTGCAATTTACCATAATAGATTCGTATTTTTCTTTTTTTAACGCGAACGCCGCGTGCACGCAAGTATAATCGAATTCTATGCCTTGGCCGATGCGGTTAGGACCTCCTCCTAAGATCATAATTTTCTTTTTCGAAGAAACACCGACATTGTCAATCCCCGGGCTGTAAGTTGAATAATAGTACGCGGCATTTTCCACGCCGCTTACCGGCACAGCTTCAAACCTGGCAATTTTGCCTAAAGCTAGCCGTTTTTTCCTAATAGCGCCTTCTTTTGTTTTAAAAATTTCTGCCAGGTATTTATCGGAAAATCCCCATTCTTTTGCCTGGAATAATTTATCTTTAGGCAGGTTATCCCAGGTATGTTTTAATAAATCTTCTTCGAAATTCACTAAGTCCCGCATTTCTTGAATAAACCATTTCCCGATATGCGTCATTTCATGTAATTCGTTTATGCTGATGCCCTTGCGCAGAGCTTCATACATTAGAAAGACACGCTCGCTAGAGGGTGTAAATAATTTTTCCTTTAATTCTTCAAGAGTCAGCATTTTGAAATCTTTTGCGTTGCCGAGCCCATACCTGCCGATTTCCAGCGACCGGATAGCTTTTTGGAAAGCTTCTTTGAATGTTTTTCCTATACTCATGACTTCGCCTACAGCCTTCATTTGCGTTCCGAGGATATCTTTTGCTTTAGGGAATTTCTCAAACGCCCAACGCGCGAATTTTATTACTACATAATCACCGCTAGGCTTGTATTTTTCAAGGGTCCCTTCTTTCCAATATGGGATTTCATCCATGGTTATGCCGGTAGCAAGTTTTGTGGAAATTAGCGCTATAGGAAAGCCTGTAGCTTTTGAAGCTAAAGCCGATGAACGCGATGTCCGGGGGTTAATTTCAATTACCACTAACCTGTCATCTTTGGGGTTATGCGCGAATTGTATATTTGTCCCTCCTACCACTCCGATCGCGTCAACAATTTTATATGAAAGTTCCTGCAAACGTTTTTGCAGTTCTTTGGGGACTGTTAACATCGGGGCAACGCAGAAACTATCTCCGGTATGAATTCCCATCGCGTCAATATTTTCAATGAAACAAACTGTAATTTTTTGGTTTTTTTCGTCTCTGACAACTTCTAATTCAAGCTCTTCCCATCCAATCAGCGATTCTTCCACTAAAACCTGATGAACAATGCTGGCTGCTAACCCTCTGGTTACGATTATCCTTAATTCTTCCACATTATAAGCGATTCCGCCTCCGATGCCTCCAAGCGTGTACGCGGGGCGTAAAACAACAGGGTAATTTAATTCGTTGGCAATGAGCTCCGCTTCTTCCGTTGAATGGCAGACTTTTGATTGAGGCATGGGAATTCCTAATTGGTTCATTGTATTTTTAAATATCTGCCTATCCTCTCCGCGCTCAATAGCCTCTTCTTTTACCCCGATTACTTCGACGCCGTATTTTTTCAATATACCCCCGCTTTATAGAGCGCGGAAGCAAGGTTTAGCCCTGTTTGTCCGCCTAAATTAGGCAGTAAAGCGTCCGGTTTTTCTTTAGAGATAATTTTTTCGATACTTTCTATTGTCAGTGGCTCAATATAAGTTTTATCCGCCATTTCAGGGTCAGTCATAATGGTAGCGGGGTTGGAATTGACTAAAACGACCTGGTAACCTTCTTCTTTTAAGGCTTTACATGCTTGCGTGCCGGAATAATCAAATTCGCACGCTTGCCCTATAATGATGGGGCCGGACCCGATGATCAAAACCTTTTTTATGTTATTGCGCTTTGGCATATCAGTTCTCCTTGTAAAATTTATAATTTATTTTTAATTCACGATTTTGATTTTTTTTCAATATTTATCTAAAATTATACCAAAATAACCCGTTTTCCCAAGTAATTTATTAAATAAAAAAACTAGGGACAGCGCCCACTTTTATAAACAGAAGATACTGCTAAAAGCAGAAGCTGTCCCTAGTTTTTTACGTGATTTTTTATTTAATATCTGAAATTCCTCCATAACATATTGTTATTCCGGTCATAAAATCTTATTTCTTTAGTTAAGGGGTCATAAATACTATAATGCCAGGTATTTTGATCAATAATGCCTGGTACTTGAGTTTTTTGGCTGGGAGCGTTGCTTTGGGCCTCTATTGATTTTGGGCTTGTTATGGCTAAATCATTTTTTATTGCCGGCTGCTCATATTTTTCAGTCCCCTGGCAGCCATTCATGATAAACAACCCCAACACTAAGATTGCCGATAATAATTTTTTCATATTGCCTCCTTTCTGATAAAAGCTTTTAATACCAGTTATCATAATCTCATGATAATCCAAGTATTAAAAAAGACCAGAGGCAAAATCCACTTTTTTCTGATTTTTTTCTACCAATATTTATTTAATTTAGCACGCTGATCCCTTTAGCTAGAAATTTTCTATCTTCGGTTTTTATGAAATCCACAGACACCCTTTTGCCTATCTTGATGTCAGCCAATTTAAGAAAATGGTTATCTTTACTTGTGATGATGGTGTTGTTATCAAGCTTGAAAACAGTTTTCAAACGGCTATTTTTGCAGCTTTTAATTTGTGTTTTTTTTATAACCATTTTATTGGTGTAAATATCTACTTTATCTACTTTTACGTCTATTGTCCGGTACGCCATATTGACCTTTCTGTTAACCATTTTTTTTAGCAAACAAACTGCATTTTTCAACTACTTTATTTACTATTTCATCTGGTAACCCGTCATTAAATCTTGATTGCCTGCGCATGTCAGGCTTATCGTATACGTAATTTGCCACAACAAATTTGTTATCATCCTGCAGGACTATTTCTGTGGAAAAAAATGATAGTTTACAGGCGTTTTTTATCAGTTCAGTTATTTCCCAAAGCTGCCGTAATCCAAATTCATCAGTTTCTTTTGCTGTTAATGCCGTATAAGTATTTGTTGCAGGGTGCCACCAGCAAGGTATTGTTTCTCCCAGGCAATAAAAGGTTTTAAACCACGCCGGCCTGTCGTTAAGGCGCCGCGGGGTAATTTTTTTTTGCATAATGCAACTGGCAGCTGCGTTATCTTTTTTTAAATTCAAGATATCACTCAGGCAATTTATTTCTAAATTAACCGGGTTGTGATTTATTGCTTTGCATTTAAATATCTCCAACGGCGCGTTTTTCAATTTTGATTCCCATGTTTCATAATCATCGGCACAAGTTAAGAAAAAAGTTACAGGCATGGGGATGCCGTGATTTAAAAATTCCTCGTGTATTTTAATTTTATCCAAAGATTTCTTGGCGCTATCAGGGTGGTTGATAAAGATGCTCCCTTTTTTCTTTAAAAAAGGCGCCAGCCCTTTGAACGCGTGCGCGTTTTGCAATGTGCGGTCTAGAAAAAAACTGAAAAATAATTTGTTATCCGCGATGTCTTTTAAAGAACTGTAAAAATTAAAAGCGTGGATTAAATAAGGCCTGAGTCCGCATTTTAACGCTTGCGTGTTTAATTCCGCAACGAATTCATTATCCGGCTGTGAATTCCAGGCGATGCCTAAATCAAATATTTCCATACCTGCCTTTTTATTTTTGGTCAGTGTCAAATTTTATTTCTACGTCCCGCATTTCTTCTTCAATAATTTTAAATAATTCTTTTGGCTCAAGGCGTAACATTCGCGCGACAAATAAATCCGGTATTTGGTTTATCCTTATATTATAGTTATTTACGGAATCATTATAAAATTCCCTGCGGTCGGCAAGTTGATTTTCCAGGTAACTGACCCGTTGTTGTAATTGAACAAAATTCTGATTAGCTTTCAATTCTGGATAATTTTCAGCTACGGCAAATAAAGTCTTAAGTGATTTTGCTAATTCTCCTTCGGCCTGGGATAATTCTCCGACATTTTTGGCGTTTAAACAGGCGGTCCTGGCGGCAGTGATCCTCTCTAGTGTCTGCTGCTCATACTTCATATACCCTTCGCATACTTTTATCAATTTCGGTATTTCATCATGCCGTTGTTTCAGCAGCACATCAATATTAGCCCACGCTTTATCAATATTTTTTGATAAAACAATGAGTCCGTTATAAATTGAAGTAAAATAGAGTATTACCCCTAAAACTATAAATAGAAGAATCGCCGCACTCATAATCAATCCCATGAAAAGTTCCTCCTTACTTAAAGATTATTTCTTTAAAAAAAACTCAAGCGGAACAATAAATAGCAAAGCATTATTAAGGCTAATACGGCGCCGCCCCAAATCCCCAATAATGCCTGCCACGAGAGTTTTGCAAGAATTTCTTTCTGCGCCTGATCGGAGATTATAAATACTTTTTCAGTTTCCCCTTTGCTTATTATAACATCTATAGCTTCTTCTGTCTGTTTTATTTTTAATTCTTCTTCCAAAGTTTCTTGTTCTATTTTTGCTAAGGCGCGGTTCCATTCTTCAATACTAATTTCTCCGTCATTGTTTAAATCGGCCTCCGGCATTTTTGCCGGGTTGTTTTTTAATTCTTCCAGCCTTTTGGCAATGGATTCATTATGGCTGGATAGATGATCATTGTTCTTTTTAGCAGTTCCTAAAACATAAACGGTTTGATCGGGTTGTATATATATTTCTCTAAAACGTAAAGTATGGCTGCCAAATATGGTTTTGTATTGCAATCCCTGATTTTCCATGAATTTAGCCAGGTTCAAAGGCAAAGGGCTGCCAAACCCGGTTTTAAATTCATAATCTATAGGCAAAAGCAATTCTGCCTGCAGCGGGAAAATTAGTATTTTGCCGGTGCCGTCATTTAACCAAAACGGGCAATAAAAGCTGTTGCCTTGCGCGATGGTTACCCATGAGCTTGACTTTCCTCTTTTTTCATAGCGTTCTACCGTGTACCGGTAAAAAACGCATTCTGTTTCAGTAAATGGAGTTTTGAGCGGTTTTGTTTTTTCTGTTTTTCCGATTAATTCCACCAGGCCTATAGCCAACCCGCGGACGCTTGAAGTGGGGATATTTTCAATCAGCCGTTTCCTGCGTAAACGCATAAACCCCCAGAAAAAAGCGTATATCCCGGCGCCTAAAAGAAATACCGCGTATAGAATATCTTTATTACTGCTACTCATAAAATTAGGTATATACCGCCTTTATATCTCGCTAATTATAACCCATCTTAAACATATTATAGCGCGATTTCTTAGGTATGTAAATAATAATGATACAATAAGTTAGGCGATATTGTTGTTTGACTTATGGGCTAAGTCTTTGAGTTGCTGGAATTTCAGGTGCTCTTCTAATCGGTACAATGGAAAGGCGCTGTTATTATGGAGCAGCGGGTCAGCATCAAGCGGTAAGCCGGAACTAAGATAATCCGGCGTATTTGGGATAGGTGAATATTCTTCCAGGAATATTCTTACTCCTAAGGAAGACAGGAACACGATAGAACGCCTAATTTCGATAAAATCCTGATTGGGCCTGCCGATTAATAAATTTACTCCGACATCTTTCGCGATGAATCCGGCGTTCTTTAAATGTTTTAACGCGGTGAGGAATTCTTTTTGAGTCGCTTTGATTTCGCTGCCGGTTGCTTTTTTGAGAGACAGAATATCAAATCCTAAACGCGGTTTAACGAATCCGGCGGCTTTTAAGATCCGTGCGAGTTTTGGGGTTAGAAAACGGATATTCATTCCGTTTGGAGTATGAAAATTTATAAGTATTTTTTTACGGAGCATATTTTCTAAAATTATGATAATATGGCCTTCTGCGTTATATAAAAGCGCTTCGTCATAAAACGCGAAATTTTTAACCCCGTGATTTTTATAGAAATATTCAATATTTTTTATTATAAAATCTGGATTTTCCTGCCGGAAATTTTTTTCCAGCAGGTACCATCCGCAATAGCTGCATTTAAATGGGCATCCCGATGATGTGCGCAGGGTAATATACGGCGTATCCGGATATAATTCATAAGCGGGAAATACGGCTTTAGTGCAGCCTGATTCTTCTATTTTTTTAGAAGTTAGCCGGCATAATATTTTGATTATTTCCGTGGTGTCCCTGCCATTATAAACTAAAGTCGCGCCGCTGTATTTTTGCGCGTGTTTATAGCAGAGTTGAGCGTATATTCCGCCTAAAACTATCGGGATCGCGCCAAATCTTTCCCGTAAAAGTTTGATTGTTTCGAATACTCCCGGATACCAATAGGTCATCGCGGAAGTAACCAGGATTACATCCGGGGGAATTTCCCGGCAGATCAGTCCTTTGAATAATTCTATCGGCAGGCCGTAGCGTTTATATCTGCGAGGTATGGATTTGAATATGTCAGGTTTTTTTATAGCCTCTGAATAATATTTACCGTCTCCGAAAGAAGTGTTTTCGGCAGGTTGGTAATTTAAGTTTTTTTTAAATTGCGGATGAAACCTGTCTAAACAATCAATTAAGCTGACCTCGGCTTTTACCTGTTTTAAGCAAGCCGCTATTTTAAGAAGCCCCAAAGGTTTAGCCCATAGGTCATAAGCGGAAAAATCATGGATCCACGGGTTTACTAACAGGCAGCGCATAGTTAGTTATTAATGCAAAGCTATATTATATAATTAGCGCTTTGCTTTTGTATGATTATTTCCCAGTCTTTTTGGTTGGCCCTTTTGACTTCCAGGATCTTATGGCCTTCGTATTCCAGGGTTTTCGGTACCTCATTTACCGCGGGCTCGTAATCGATAATAATTTTTAATACTTGCCCTAGTTCTAAATCTTCTAAAGCGAGTTTTGCTTTTACGAAGTTGTCCGGGCAAACAGTTCCTTTTAGGTTCAATTCCTTGTCTATTTTATGGTCTTCTATAAATTTACCGTTAATATACGCTTGAGTTTTCAGATACTTGGGGTTTTGGAAGACTGTCTCGGCGGGCCCGTGTTCGATAATATTGCCTAAATACAGGAAGATCACGTAATCCGCAAGCCTCCTTGCCTGCCGGAGGATATGAGTAACCAGGATTATAGTATACTTATCTTTAAGTTTCAGTAAACTTTGTTCTATGCGTTCCGCCGAAAGCGGGTCTAAGGCGGATGTCGGTTCATCGCCTAAAATTACTTCCGGTTCAACGGCTAATCCTCTTGACAAACAAAGCCTCTGCTGTTGGCCGATGGATAATTTTGACGCCGCTGCGCGCAGCCGGTTTTTTACTTCATCCCACAGTCCGGTTTCTTTGAGGTAGTATTCGACAATGTTATCTAGTTCTTTTTTATTTTTTACTCCATGCAGCCTGGGGCCGTAAGCCACATTATCATAAATCGACATCGGCAAAATCTGCGGCTTTTGGGATAATAAGCCTACTTTTTTCCGTAAATGGGTAATTTCTGTCCCGGGAGCGTAAATATCTTCCCCATCGACTAAAACTGTTCCGTTTACTTTGACCCCTTCCTGTAAGTCAATCAGCCGGTTAAAAGATTTCAATAACGTGCTTTTGCCGCAGCCTGATGGCCCGATAATAGCGGTAATCTTTTTATCCGGAATGTCGATACTAACATTATTTAATGCCTGGTGCTGCCCATACCAGACGGTTAAATCCTTTACGCTTATATGGGTATCAGATTTCATCGGGCCTCCTTGATCTGCAACTTTGTGGTTATTTAATAATATGTTTAGTAAATCTTTTGGATAAAATCCTGGCCAGTATGCTTATTATTAAGATTATTGCTGTTAATATTAAAGCAGAAGCATAACCGCGCGCTTGTACTTCCGGAAATGGCGTGCCTAATTGAAAAAATATTGCCAGAGGTAAAGTCGCCACCGGCTTAAATAACGAATAAGGCAGCGAATCAGTAAAACTTGCCGTAAATAAAACTGCCGCCGCGTCTCCAATCCCTCTTCCAAAAGAGATCAAGATAGCCGTTAGTATTCCGGGTAGTGCTTGTTTAAATATGATTTTTTCCGCGGTTTCTAATTTTGTCGCGCCTAAGGCGTAAGATGTTTCTTTTAATTCAAAAGGTATCATTTTAAGGACTTCATCGATACTTCGAGACATAATAGGGATCATTAGTAACGCCAGCGTAATAGTCCCTGCCAAAAGAGAAGCCCGCAGCCCAAAGAAAACCATGACTGTAAAGCCAAACGCGCCGTAAACAATAGATGGGATGCCCCATAACACATCAAGGAAAAAACGCGTAAGTAAGGCAAATTTTGATTTTTTGTTTAAATATATATTTAAATAAAACACAACCGGCAGGCTGATTAATAAAGCCAAAAAGGTCGCTAACCCTCCCAGGATAAGCGAGCCTAAAATCGCGTTAAGGATTCCGCCTTCTTTGCCTAAATAATAACCTCCCTTGGGCGTTTTAATGAGCATATCTAAATTTAAAGCCGGCAATCCTTTTATCAATATTGTTATTAAAATAAGCGCCAGGCTTCCGACCACAATTAACGTAGAAATGATCATTAGTATTTTAAATATTTTTTCTTCTATTTGCGGCAGGCGCATTTTAAATTTCCCTCCTTTCAAGCCGGAGTAAAATTCCCCAGCCTACCATATTAAACAGCGCTGTTACTAACAGCAATATAAACGCGGCTAAAAGCACAGCCGCGTCGTATAAAGGTATGGACATCATTTCTCCGTAGGTATTAGCGATAAGCGCGGGTAACGGATAAGCGGTATCGAATATGGATTTAGGAAATACGTGCATGCTGCATCCGGCTACCATTAAAACAGCCATGGTTTCTCCAAAGGCGCGGGAAAGGCCTAAGATTATGGCGGCAATAATCCCGGGCCTTGCCGTTTTTAAAACCGCGTGTTTTATCGTCTGCCATTTGGTGGCGCCTAACGCCAATGACGCCTCACGGACATCGGCAGGAACTGATCTTAATATTTCTTCAATGATTGAAATGATTATTGGCAGGGTCATTACCGCTAAAATAATGCCCGCGGTAAGCGCGCTAAAACCGGTATAATTATCGGACGCAAAGGGGAAAAAAGCAAATTTTTCACTGACAAACGGCACAATGTAATCTCTGACTAAAGGCACAATGGCAATTATGCCCCACACGCCGTAAATTACCGGAGATATCCCCGCGAGTAAATCAATTATTGGCTTAATGAATTCCCTTGTGCGCCTATGGGCATATTCGGAAAGATATATTGCCGTTAATATGCTTAATGGCACAGCAATAAGCATTGCTATAGTTGTTACCCAAAACGTGCCGGCAATAAAATTGGCAAGGCCGAATTGGCCTTGCGTGGGATGCCAAACGCCTGAAAAGATCAATTCTTTAAAAGTTTTTACCGCAAGTATTGGTTTTGCTTTTTGATACAAACCAAATGCCATTAAAAAAGCAAAGCTAAGCACAAAAAGGCATAAACTGAACATAACGCGCCTGGCAATTTCGTCTTTAATTTTGCGCAAATCCATTTTATCTCCGGATATTATTAAAATTTACCACTGAAGCACAGAAGCGCTGAGAAATATTCCATGATATTTACAAACTCAAAATTACTTAATATTTTTTTTCAGTGTTTCCGTCTTTCTGCGCTTCCGTGGTTGTTATAAGATGGTTATTCTAAGTGTTTTAATTCTTTTTCTCTGTCATTTTTGGTTATAGACAGGCTTGTGCCTGTCGCATCAACTATCTTTGCCCCCTCATCAGACAGCGCAAACTCAATAAACGCCTTAATCAATCCTTGCGGCTTGCCTTTTACAAAGAAATAGTTTTTTCTTGTTGCGGGGTACCTTTGAGCGCGTATAGCTTTGATCGCTTCATCGCGCGTATTATAAATTTCATCAGAATCCGCAATGCCGTTTTCATTCGAGTCGATCGGGACAATTTTCGCGCCTGTGACTATAGAGCCATCGCGCGTGAAGATAAAGCTGAAATTGTTAAAACCAATGCCGATAGGGTCTCTTTTGGCGGCTTCAAGCAAGCCTGGGTCGCCATAGATACCAACACCTTTTAAGTCTTCTTGTTTTTTACCTAAATAGGCCGCCCAGCTTTGCGCCGCGCCGCAAGAGTCGGAACGCGTATAAACATGAATTTTTTTGTTTATTTTACTGCCGGTTACCTCATCCCAAGAGGTAACGAGCCCGTTGATATAAAAATCAACAAAGGTTTGTTTTTTTATCCCTTTTTGTAAAAGTTCGGCCAGAGCTGGATTTTTGTCGCTTATTACCGCGAAAACCGCGTCGTGCAGAATATACACGGCAAATATGCCTTTTTTTAACTCTGCTGGGTCAGGGTCGCGCGAAACCATCCCGATATCCACTAATCCGGCGATCGCGTCAGCCGCGCCCTTGCCTGCGCCTCCGGCCGAAACATCAATTTTTACTCCGGGATATTTCTCCTGAAATGCCTCTGCCCAGGCTACCGCTGTTGGATAAATTGCCCAAGCGCCGGATAAAGTTATTGTGCCCTTGAGGTTTTTCTCTTCAGCGAATAAAACTCCGACTGTGGATAGTAAAAAAGTAATTATCAATAAAATATTGATTATTTTTTTCATTTTTTCTCCTTACTTATAGTTTTCATATATTAGAATTGCAAAGTAAACTGGCTGGTTAAAGCATTGTTGTCTATTTCTTTTGATAGGTCATCCTTAAGTTCATAATTTACTTGTAAGAACGCCCATTTATTAAAATACCAGTTGCCGCCTAAGGTGTAAACATTTTTCTGGTCCTTGTATACTTTAATATTGGGATCATAGGTATCAAACCTAAATACCCCCTGAAATTTGCTCTGAACAAAAAAATACCCTGTCTGTAAATACCAGCCAGCCTTATTCGTTGCATCATCATTACCTATAATATATTCGCCTTTAAAAGAAATAGGGCCTTTTGTATAAGCCAATTCTGCGCCAACTCTATCACGGTCATACTTTCTTGTTGGAGCTGTAGCTAATGTATATCTGCCAGCATAGTAAGAACCACCTATAGACCATGCCTTTAAGGGATGGAATACCAACCTTCCTATAAAATCCTTCTGCTCATTTAAATCTGATGTATTTATGCCCGAGCCGTTAAATACACCAAAGGCGAAATCAAACAGATTATTGGAAAGTATGCTGCCGGATGCCTGAATGCCGATGTCTCTGCCGTTTTGGTTTCCAATAACATCCGTGCCGCGCGCCACTAATGCTTCTACAATTTGAGAACGGTTAATAGTTTCCAGTTTCGGGCTGGAAGTCAGGTTTTCCTGGCTAAACGGGATCTTGAATTGGCCCGCAGTTAATTTTAAATTTGAATTAACTTTATAGCCTATTGTCGCGTCCAATAATTTCGTTGAGTAGGCCGTAGCGCCCGTAGTGGAGCTTGAAGTGCCACCGCCAAAATCAATCTGCGTTCGATAGTCAAATCTCTCAGTAATATCTCCTTTGAGGTCCAGCCTTGCTCTGCGGATATCAAAGGCATCATTCTTGCTTTTATCGTTTAGGTAACGCGCCTGGGTATAACCGCTGATTTTAATCATTTTTCCCGCGATAACTAAGAATTCTTTTTGCGTTTCTTTTTCGCTTTGTTTTTTTACCGCTAAATCAGCGCGAAATCCCGCGGCTTCTACCGTTGTAACCACTTTTCTCTCTGTCAGAAAATTAAGTAATTGGTCCGCTTCAGATTCCGCTGCCGGGGAAACGCGCGTTAATATTAAAAAGCTGAAAACCAGCAAACTTAAAATGCGAATGTTTTTCATTGTCTTATCCTTGAGCTCGCGCTAAAATATATTTTCGCGGGCATTAATTTTCGCTTCCAGTTTGCCGGTCAGCCGATAAATTTATAAGTTGGAGTCAAAAAAATCAAAATTCAGGCAGTCCTTTAATTTTGATTTTTACCTTTTTTTGATTCTATATCCCGCCTCCTTTCTCTATCATCCAAATATCGTCAAAACGGACCTTTTCTGTTTTGTCGATTTGAACTATTTTAGCGTTATGCACGGTTATATGGATTTGCCCGTATTTTAGATTATTTAACGCCTCAATTATTTCTTTTATTATCGCGTCATTTACTATATTTTTTTGATTTTGTTTCAGGTTCATTTGGCCTCCGAATAGAACGTTTTAAATACAAAGCCACTATTTTTTTATTTACTGCCAGCTGTCAGTCCGGTTTTGCACGTTGGTAGTGGGTTGTCCCGTTCTACGAGGTGGATTTATTTATATGGCATAATTACAACATTTTTGTTTTTTTTCGATTAAATCAAGTGTTCTTTTTGCCGCGTCATTTAGGGAAATATTGTCTACTATATTTGCTATGGCGTCGCGCACTTCACGCATAATGCTGTATAATCCGCATATCGATTCCTGGTTACAATTGACATGCGATGTAACGCTGGCGCAATTTAACGGCGCGAGCGGCCCTTGGCTGATGCGGATTATTTCTCCCAGGCTTATCTTTTCAGGAGGCCGGGATAAAGAATATCCTCCGCCGACCCCTCGTTTACTTACTAAGATCCCCCTGTTTTTAAGGTTGAGTAAAATCTGCTCCAAATATTTTGTGGGGATTTTTGTGCGCGCCGCGATATCGTGAATCAGCGTAACATATATACCTTTATTATGGTTTATCGCTAATTCTATTAGTGCTTTTAAAGCGTATTCGCCTTTTTTAGATAATTTCATGTTCAAACTCCTTATTGTCTATATTCTATATAGACAATAAGGAGTTTAGCATAAAAAAAAATATTGTCAAGCTTTTTTAATTACCGGCCCAAAAAAGCCGATTATCACTGTTGTTTACTTTTTTAAATACCAAGTCAACTATGCTGGAATCGTATTTTTTATCACGGCCCGTATCTAATTCTTCCAGCGCTTTATCCAAACCTAAACTTGCGCGATAAGGCCTGTGGGAGGTCATTGCTTCCAAGACATCGCTTATAGTTAATATGCGCGCTTCAAGGGATATCTCTTCGTCTTTTAATTTGCGAGGATACCCGGACCCGTCCAAACGTTCATGGTGTTGATATATTGTTTCGGCTAGATGGAACGGGAAATTGATGCCTTTGATAATATCGTAAGATTTAGTTACGTGTTCCTGTATCAGATTATATTCAGCTTCGCTTAAACTGCCCGATTTATTTAAAATATCCAAGGGGATAGCTATTTTACCCAGGTCGTGCAGCTCGCCGGCTAATCTTATGCCTAAAAGGTGGTTTTCATCCCAACCTAATTCTTTGCCGAGAATTTCGGCAATATTGGCAACTCTATAATTATGGGTGAAAGTATAAGGATCCCGCATTTCTAAAGTTTTTCCTAAAACGGTTAATCCTTTTATCAGCATCGCACGGCGCTCATTTTCCATGTTAGCGTAAGTGGTCATGTCTCTGGTAATCCCCATAGTGCCTATGATCTTGCCAAATCTGTCATACATAGGAATTTTTGTGGTAATTACCTGGTTCCAACTGCCGTTTGCCAGGATAGTGCGTTCAATTTTCCCAATAATAGGCTTACCGGTCTTTAAAACATGGAAATCATCTTCAAACATTTTTTTAGCCTGTTCAAAAGGAAAAAAATCAAAATCAGTTTTACCGATAATGTCTCCGGCAGGCATACCCGCGCCGTCAGCGTAAAATTTGTTTACTTTTATTATTCGGTTATAACTATCTTTAAAATAAATCGCATCGGGGATATTATCTAAAAGCCCCTGCATGAAATCTCTTTCCAAAGCCAGCTTCGCTTCCATCTCTTTATGGGAAGCGATGCTCTCAATAATTCCTTCGGCAAATTCAGTTTTATCCGCAGAAATTATTTTTGAAGCGGAAATTGCCACCCATAAGGTGCCGGTTGTTTTATTTTTAAACAGGGCTTCAAAGAATTTTACAGTGCCGTTTACTTTTAAGAGCCCGAGAAAATTATTTGCTTCCTGCGGGTTAAGGAATAAGTCTTGCAGCGTTTTGCTTTTTAATTCCATTTTACAGGAATATCCGAGCATTTTAGCTAATGTGGAATTGATTATAATAAAACCCTGGCTTGAATTAAGCGCGTATTTAAAGAGCCCTATCCCCAGGTTGTCAGCAGTGGAAATATTTAAATAAAATGTGTCTTTCATTTTTTAGCGCTGTTTTATTTTATCCTGCGGTTTTTATATTTTAAATATTATATCAGTTATTTTTAAAAAGTCCATGGTTATGGGGGAAATATTTATATCCGGTAAATTCGATGCGTGCATATCGGTATTCGCTGTTTAATTTTATTTAAAAATATTGCTATCGGCGATATCATCGTATTGAAAAAAAACAATGCCGTCAGGATTTATTTTTTTTATAAGTTCATATTGTTCAGACAGCAAATTACGCTTATCATTCATTAAGTAAGCGCCTATGCCTATAAAGATCCTGCCTTTTGCTCTATGCGCGAGAGCCGATTTTACGGTCTCCTGGGTCAAGCGTTGGTCGCGGGTGTAATTCATCAGCCCTACGTAATCGACTGTGCCTTGTTCCAGCCATAACGCCCAATCCTGAAAGGCTGAGTTATAGGCTCTTTCTAAAGAAGGAATAACCGCGCAGGAAATTAATTTTTCAGGCGCGTTTATTTTTATCGCGCGTGATATTTTCCCTACTAAATCTGTTATTTGCCGCCTTTTCCAGTTATCCCATAAAAGAAATGTATCGGTATTGATCGCTTTGGATAAAGGGTTAAAGCCGGTTTTTTCAATGAAACGTTCGATATTCTTTTTCCCATAGCCGTAAGTTAAACCGTGATCGTTAAATCGCGAGCCCGGAGTAAAGGGAACCGGGAAAGGATACCGGATATAGTCCAAATGTATCCCGTCAATTGAAGGATACCTCGCGACAAATTCCTTGATAAGGGATAATTTATATTCAACTACGCGCGGGTCGCCCGGCTCTAGAAATAGCTGGTCATCGCGTAAATAATATTTATCTGATTCATTGATAGATTCCGTGCGCAGAGAAACGCGCAGGTATTGGTCCCGGGTTAGAATGGATCTGCCGAATTTAACTATTATGCCGGCGTTTTTATTTTGCGCTATGCTTAAAATATTCATCCACGCGAAAACCTTTATTTTATTTTTGTGCGCTTCTTTAATGAGAAATTCTATAGTATCGATTCCCGCGTATTTAATAATTTCTTCATATTTTGCCCTGTCGGATATTTTAGAATCGTAATACGCCAGGCCTGCCCGGTATACCTGTAAATAAATCTCATTTATTTTGGCTTCTTTGCAGAATCTAATCAAGGCGGCGGCTGATTCTTTGGAATAAAGTACTTTTTTATCGGAAAATACAGTTACCCAAATTCCCAGGCTGGTATTTTTTGTTTTGTCTTCATCGGTATTTGTCAACCCCGCTTCTAAACTGCCGCCTTGGCAGTGGGATAAACTTAAGCCGGTGATCATTAAAAAAATAAAAAAGATTTTCATTCCTGATTTTAAAATTTCCATTTTTTGATGTCTTCCATAAAATTGTAATCCGTCATATCGCAGTGTATCGGAGTTATGGAAATATAATTTTTGTTTAGCGCTTCGATGTCAGCCCCCTCTTTGCCGTCAGATTCGATAACTTCTCCAGTAAGCCAGTAATAAGTGCGTTTGCGGGGGTCTTCTCTTTTATCGAAGCGTTCTTTTATAGCAGTTTTGCTTTGCTTGACAATTTTAACCCCCAGGATCTTTTTTTTATTTACAGCCGGGACATTGATATTTAACAGTGTCCCTTGTGGCAGTTGGTTGTTATTCATAATTATCTTTACCATTTTTTTCGCGAAACCGGCGGCAAAACCATAGTCGGGGTTTTCAAAAGTTCCGAGAGATATGGCAAAAGACGGTATCCCTAAGATTGCGCCCTCTGTAGCTCCTGATACCGTACCGGAATATAATATACTATACCCTACGTTTGGCCCAAGGTTGATCCCGGAAATAACGATATCCGGACGTTCTTTTAAAATCGCGCGAATAGCAAGTTTTACGCAATCAGCTGGTGTGCCGGTAGTGGAATAACCGAATAATCTATTGTTGCGGGTAACGGGCTTGACCCTGAGGGGGTCGGATAATGTAATCGCGTGCCCTACCGCGCTTCTTTCTGAATCCGGGGCAACAATAGTTATATTTCCGATTTTTTTTAGCGAATTATATAATACTCTAAGGCCTTCGGAATAAATACCGTCGTCATTAGTTAAGAGTATATTCATAACGATTAGTCCTTGTGTTCATAATAGGCGGTGTCGTCCTGGATCACGCAATTTGTTTCATGTACGCGCGTAGTCCAAATGTCGGCGAATTGTACCAGGAGTGTTAAAGGTGATTCTGAATGCGCGACTTCTTTATTAGCGTCAATGTATTGGCCGTCGTGGTATAAAATAGCCTGTGCTTCCGTATCGGATAGGGGGATATATTTCGCGATGAGGTACAAACTGCGCGCCGCAATTCCCATATACGTTTCTTTGGGATTAATTTTATACGCCATATTCCTTTTTTGGATCTCCCATTCGTTATCGTTTTTTAGGTATCTTGGTTTTCCCGGCATGCCGATTTTTCCGGCATCGTGCAGAAGCCCGACTATGACGCAGGATTCTTCCGATAATTGCCCGGCGAAGGATTCCCGCAGTTTTAACAGTGTTTCTGTAACTCCGACACTATGTTCTAATAATCCTGCTTCTTTGTTTAAATGAAACCTTGTACTTGCCGGGCTGGTAAGCCAGCTTGAGTCATGTTCCAACATATTCATGAAAGCAAGGAATTCTTTTTTGCGTTTGGCCACTTTGTTTTTTAAAGCTTCGTAGCGTTCTTTTAAAGCCATTTTAGTACCTCCGTTTTTTTATTATATTTATTGCAGGTCATTGATGAACGATTCAATTGCTAAGAGATATTTATTTTCAGCAGACAGGAAAGCTTTATTGTGGCTGCCATTTAATTCAGTAAAAATCTTGGGCTCCGGAGCCAAACAAAATAGTTTTTTCGCGAGGTAAATTGGGACTATTTCATCTTCTTTGGCGTGAATAAACAACTTGGCGGTTTTAATTGAGTTTATTTTTTTTAAGGAGTTAAACTTGTCCGCGAAAATGCATCCGGGTAAAAAAGGGAAAATAATTTTTGCCATATCTTTTCCGCTGGAAAACGCGCCTTCTAATATTATAGCTTTTATTTCTGATTTTACGGCCAGGTCTATCGCTATAGCGGCCCCCAGTGATTCTCCGTATAATATAATTCGATTTGGGGCAATGCCGCGCGTGTTTATTAAATATTCATAAGCGGCTTTGGCGTCATAATAAAGGCCGGATTCATCGGGCTGTCCTTGGCTATGTCCATACCCCCTGTAGTCAATGATAAATATATCGCACTTTACTTGCCGCAGCAGTTTTATTTTATCTAATCGGTTGCCGATATTACCTGCGTTGCCGTGCAGAAAAATAAGGGTATATTTTGAATTATCGCAAGGCACAAACCATCCGTTTAGTGTGATATGATCTTGAGTTTTAATATATATATCGTTAAAGGGGGCATTTATATCTTTTGGGGTAAATCTAAGCTGTTTTTCGGGGTAAAATATGCCCCGTGCTTCCATATATTTAATATATACGTAAATTACCCCTAGCACCGCAAGTATGTATAGTATTATTCTATAGCGCATCTTATTTTAAAAAATTCATTAATAATAATTAAAATACTATTTCGTCTTTTGCCTGCCACGCAGGGTCAACTATACAGAGGAATTTTAAATCGGTTTTGCCTGTATTTTGTATGTATTGTTTGGAATTTGGCGGTATATAAATTAACTGTTCGGGATGTACTTTTGCCGATTCGGCGTTTATATGCATTACTCCTTCGCCTTCCAATATATAGTATATTTCAGAAGTTTTTAACGCGTGTTGGTAGGAACTGCTGCCGGGCTTAAGCGTGGCATGCGCGAGGCTGTACCGGGCTGTTATATCCATTTTATCCGGGTGCAGAAGTTCCCGCAGTATAGTTTTATCTCCCGCAATAAATTCCTTCGCATCCGCCAAGCTTTTTATAATCATTATTTTAAATTTCCCAAGAGTATTGTGTTATCAGCCGTAAAAAATGTTCCGGCGACGCAGGCAGTCATTAAACACGCAAGCGTGGCGGCGATTAAGGCTTTAAATCCTATTTTTGCTAAAATAGAAGTTTTGTTGGGCGCCAGCGCCGCTGTTCCTCCGATAAATATAGCCATTGAGGCTACGTGCGCGAATCCGCATAACGCGTAACTGGCAATAACAATTGAACGGGGCTGTGTTATTAAATTATTTTTAATTGCCAGGGCTAAATCGTTATATGAAGCAACTTCTGTAAGAATAACCCTTTCCCCGATTATTTTAGAAATGGTACTCGCGTCTTGAATGGGTATCCCTAAAATCAAGGTAAACGGATAAAATAGATAACCCAGGAATGTTTTTAATGACCAGGCGGGGTTAATTGCCGCTAAGGTTAAATCCAGTAAGGCCACCAATCCCAGTATTGCAATTAATAAAGCTATTATTCCAACGATCATTTTTACGCCGGCATTAGCGCCGTTAATAATGGCTTCGAATAAACTGTTTTCTTTTTCATAGCTTAATTTTATATGTGTGCCTAATGTTTTCGGCTTAAATTTCTCCGGTAAAATTATTTTGGACATGAGAATTGCCGCCGGAGCAGAAAGAATAGACGCGGAAATTAAATGCCCGGCAATATTCGGGAAATAACTCTTAAGGTTTAGCACATAAATCGCCAAAACATTTGATGCGACAGTGGCCATTCCGGCCGTGAGCACGGTGCATAATTCAGAATCTGTCATTTCAGGCAAATAAGGCCTGATGGTAAGGGCGGATTCTACTCCGGTAAAGATATTGCTTGAGGCGACCAGCGACTCAGCTCCGGAAATTTTCATAAGTTTCGTAAAAATACAGGCAAAGCCCTGTATAATTAAAGGCATGATTCTAAAATAATATAGTATTGAAATAAGGCTGGAGAAGAAGATTATCGTGGGAAAGGCCTGAAAAGCGAGAATAAAACCAAGTGATGATTCGCCGGCATCATTTGTTACGCCGGGTGGAATGGCCAGCCGCCCAAAAATAAATTTAGAGCCGGCCTGGGCGGAATCCAGTATTTTTATCACAAAATCGTTTATTGACAGAAAAATATTCGTTCCGGCGGGTATAACAAAAACAAATATCGCGAAAATAATTTGTAAAGTTATTCCCCAGCCTATGGCTTTCCAGTTCATGTTTTTTCTATCATCAGACAAGATCCATGCGAATCCTGTTAAGATAAAAATCCCTAAGAAGCTGGTTAAGTTATAAATATTCATTCATATTTAGGGTATTTAAAAATTGATTTTTTCATAATTAATAAGAGTAAAAGGCACGCTAAAGCTACATTACGGAATACACTCTTTTTTGTTCGGATTTAATGGGGAATTCCCATATTCTCAATAAAATATTTTTTTGGCTATGCAGCAATTTTATTTTTATCGATGTCCATCCCGGGGAATTAATCGGCAGGAACTTTACCGGGATTCGGTAATTCTTGTGCCCATTAAAGATAGTCAGCGGTTCTTCTCCGTAAGATAAAGGGTTGTCTTCGCAAGGGCCTCCTATTCTGCATAAAAGTATTTTCAGTTTCATCGAGGGCAAATCTATATTACTGCTGTTGGATATCGAAACAAAGAGGTCAAACGCAGTGTTTTCAGGGATACTGTTTGAAATATCTCCGATATTTACGCCGTTTACGTCGATTTCTTCTAATACGGTTTGCAGCGATTTTACCTCAAATATGGCAGTCGCCACATTTGTATTGTATTGTTCGGTGACGACTGTTAAAATGTACGCGGTTTTTCCGATTGGCGCATTTTTAGGAATATCAATGGAATATTCTCCCTGTAATTCCGGGCTTGTAAAATTAAGTTCAGGGCCGTCTCCTTGACTTTTTGTAAGAGAGACCCTTGTTTTTAAACGTGTAGTCCCTTCATTTTTTACCTGCCATTTAAAAGTTATTTTTTCAGGCAGCGGCCCTGCCCCCAGTACCATTCCACCGGGACTAATAGAAAATTCAATAATTTCTGATTCGGATGGGATTTTCCTTATAGAAGCCAGGTCTTCAAACACATTTTTTTGGCAAATCATTTTAAAATTGGCTTTATTTTCAGATATGTAGGCACCAGCAGGCTGAAGGTTATTTGTTAAAAACAATACTCCCATCAGCAAATAAAGGACTGTTTTCATTTTTTATCCCCTCCTTTTACCTTGGCAAGAGATTTAATATTCATTCTGTCTGTATTTTTTCTACTTTTATGCCTTTATCTTTCAGGTAAATAAAAGTTTTATTAATTTCGTTTTCTTCGCCCTCTATTTTGAGTATTGCCCAGCCCCTGTTCATTGAAAATGAGGCTTCGATAATTATCAGCTCAATATTGAAATTTTTACAAAGATAACAAATTACTGATTCGTCTTTTAATGCCCCAGGGAAGCTTAATCCGATAGCTATGCGCATTTTTAACTCCTTATTAATGTTGATTCAGCGGCGGCAAAATAAGTTTTATGAATAAAAATTTTTCCCGTGCCTAAAAGTTTAAAGTCCCGCTGAAGAATGGGCCGGTCAGTTTCATTTTTATAAAATTCGGGTCATCATCAGCTTTAATGTCTATTATTCTGTAACCCAGGGATAAACTTAAATATTTAATCGGTGTTATTTTAGCGCCAGCTTCGGCGTCAAAAAAATGCCCGTATTTTCCCGCGGGCAATCCTGATATTTCCGCGAATAAACCGATTTGCTCGATTGGTTTAAGCTCAAGCGCTGCCCCTATGGTTGGCAGGCCGCCTATAAATGATTCTGATTCGTTAATTGCCGGAGAAATGTTGGGCGTTTCTAATAATATATCGGAGGTTACCCCTTTTAATTCCACTATTGTGCCGATTTTAATTTTTTCATCCAGTAAATTCATGAATTGGTTTATCCACCCCAGCCTGAAATATTGGATATCCAGCTCAGATTTTACCCGGGTACTTGCGCTATATGTTTTTCCTTTAAATTCGATAGGCCGGGTGATATCCTGTTCTCCTCTGTAGTTGGCTTTGGTATAAGTGAACCTTATTTTACTATTTTCTCCTCTGTACCAGATAAATCTTGCTTCTGTAAAATCCTCGTCTTTTACGCCAAGGTCGGATTTAAAATTGAAATCTGTGCCGATACTGGATTCTACCACTTTCGCTTTCGCGGTTAAATCAGTTACCCAGTAAATTCCCTGGAATTCAACCTGCGCAAAAGCAAAATTAACGCAACATCCCACAGCAATTATGCCTAGCAGAAAAATTTTCAACATGGCCTTCCTCCTCCCTATAATTTGGTTTATCAATTTGGCAGAACAGCGCAGATAAAAAATACAGCGTAATATCTGTTTGTCTTATTTCCGCATGAAAAAGTGTTATTTTGTTTCTTTTTTGTTAGTCCTGCGTATAGCTTTGGCCATACGTTCATAGGCTTCTTGTATATTTTTGCCTTCGGTAAGATGATCAAAGCAAATAGCCGCGTATCCGTTACGGTTTTTAATTTTAAAAATATCCACCTTAAGGTGCCCTATTTTGAATTCCGTGGGATTATTCATACATGTATTTGCTGATTTCAGAAAGGCTTTTTCTGTCCTTTTTTTTCGGGACAAAGTTGTCTGCCGGATAGCCCATAGACAGGATAATTTCAACCTTTTTATTTTTGGGAATACCCATCAATTTTTTGACCGCGGTTTCATTAAACCAACCTAAGATGCAAGTCCCGATCCCTAATTCTGCCGCCTGCAAGACAAAATGCTCGCAAGCGATGCCTATATCAATAAGATAGAGGCGGGTATTTCTGATGAAATTACAGGCTTTTGTAAACCATTTAGCTTTATCCGTTACGATAATTATTAAGGCGGGGGCTTCTTTTATAAAAGTATTTAATCCGTATATTCCGCTAAGCATGGCACAAGCAAGTTTATCTTTTAATTTCGGCGTATCCACTATAATAAATTGCCAAGGCTGGCTGTTACACGCCGAAGGAGCCAAGCGGGCTGCTTCAAGGCATTTATTTATATCATTTTTACTGATAGCCCCCGGGGCGTATTTGCGCACGCTGTATCTTTTATTTATTATTTCTTTTAAACTCATAGTATTTTCCGCTTAAATAATTCACTGCCTGCTAGGCTTATTATATTTAGAAATTAAGAGAAAGCAAATAGAATTTTATCTGTATTGCTTTACAAAGCTTTTTTCTTTGGTATAATAATCGCAAAGAAAAGATCTGACAAATTAAATTAATTCCAACCGGAGATAGGGGGCTTTTTTAAAAAATGGCAAACATTCCTCCACATACTGAAAACCCGACTAAGCCAGAACAAGACAATGGTAAAAAAGTAAAAATTCCCGATATTAAGCCTTTTTTGTTATACGCTCTTTTAGCTGTTTTGATGATTGTTTCTTTGAAGATGTATTCTAATTCAGTAAAATATGGACAATTTTTTTCCGGCAAACCGCATGGATCTGTTAATAGAAACAACCGTTTTGGCCTTTATCAAAGAATTATTTCCGCGTTTTCTTTTTCAAAACGCGGCGACCCGAAAAAGTTAAAATCGCGCCATCTAATTTTAAATGGGATCCTTATTTCTCCCGAAAAAAAGATGGCATTAATTAATAATATTATTGTAAAAGAAGGCGATGCGGTAGGCGATGTGCTGGTTTTGCAGATTAACTCGGAATTTGTGGAATTAGGCAATAGCAGTGTGAGGTTTAAGCTGACGCCAAAAAATAAATAAAACCCGCAATGGATTTTTTTTAATTACCGGCACCTTTTTTCCAGTGCCGCGGTTATGTAACCTATAGGTACAGCTTCGACAATTTTTGTCCTGCCAATAGATTTAATAAGCACAAATTTGTTTTTCTTTCCTGAAAACTTTTTATCAGAATAATGCGCGGCAATAATATCCTTTATTGCGACTTTACGGATTTTAGAAGGTAAACCTATGTTTTTTATAAGTTGTTCTATCCTATTTGTGTCTTGATATTTTAAAAGGCCCATGGCGCTGCTAATATCGGATACAATGAGCATTCCAAGCGCTATGGCCTCGCCATGGTTGTATGCCGTATAAGCGCCTGCCGCTTCAATAGCATGCCCGATAGTATGCCCAAAGTTTAAGATTGTCCTGATATCTAGCTTTTCCCTTTCATCAACTTCAGTAATTTGCGCTTTTATCCGGCAGCAGCGGGTAACGATGAATTTAAAATCAAATTTATCGCATGAAACTTGCGCGCTTTTTTTCTCGAGATACTCAAATAATTCCGGGTCTTTTATTATTCCATATTTAATCACTTCCGCCATGCCGGCTTTTATTTGCCGCAAATCCAGGGTTTTTAATAGAGCGACATCGCTATATACCAGCGCCGGCTGATGGAAAACCCCTACTAAATTTTTGCCTTGATTTAGGTCGATACCTGTTTTGCCTCCAATGCTGGAATCAACTTGCGCCAGTAAAGTTGTAGGAATTTGTATATAAGGGATTCCCCGCTTGTAAATCGCGGCAATAAATCCTGACAAATCACCTACTACCCCTCCTCCAAAAGCGATTATAAACGGGCGCTTTCGCAGGCCATATTTCGCCAAATCCTGGATTATGCTGGAAACTGCCGTTAAGGATTTACTTTTTTCTGTATCCGCTATAATTTTGAATTTTAAATTAAACCCGCAAGCGCAAAGAGCCTTAATTAATGCGTTGCCGTACAATTTTTTGACGGTTGAGTTTGTAATAATGTAGGCATCCTTCCCGATGTTTACCCCGAGGATTGTCCGGCCGAGATTTTTTATTGAATCGTTGCCTATTATTATGTTATACGAACGTTCTTTTAGATTAACCGGTATAGTTTTCATAGGAGTAAAGCGGTTAATCTAAAGCCTCCGTTTTCGTAATTTCAATGACAGGGTATTTTTGCTTTGAGGACGGGATTGCTTTGCCCGTAATTCTTACCTTGTGGTAGGTTAAAGCGTTGAGATTAGCGGGATTTCCTTTTAATAAATAAATATCATAATCTTTTGTAACAAGTTTGTGAGTTGCTATGCGGTTTATTACTTTGCCATATGGTTCGATGATTCCTTCCACGACAATGTCTTCATTTACTGGGGTTGCCTGCGAAAATGGCGTATTGAGCTTGCTGGCTATTTGAATCTCCGGGGCAGTTTTTGCGATAAATTTTTTATTTACCCAGCCAAACGTATTGTCGGTCGCTTTTATTTTATACCACTGGCCGTCATCGGATAACAAAGTGATGATCTCATTGGCATTGATTTTACCGATAATAGGAGAAGATTCACTCGGCAATAGCCTTATGTTGACATTTTCCCTGGACACCCTTGCCGTTTTGTTGTCAATAGGCTCAACCAGCTCTTTCTTTACGTAACACGCCGCGTTTTTAGGCAGTTTTATTTTGTACCAATCATATTTTTCAAAGACTACTTCCACTGCACTATTTTTGTTGAGCTGGCAGATTATGGGGCTGGTCGTGTTCGCGTCGGCGCGGACATTTATATTATCTCTGTTTACAGTGCCGGAAAACGCGTTGCCGCCGGGTTCAGCCGCAAAGCACAATGAATATACTTGAAAACAAACGATTAACACTATTTGTATAGTTTTTTTCATCAGAAGTTGATAGTATTTTTACGCATGGGTTATTTAGCGGCAGCTTTTTTCTCAGGAGTCTTTCCTGCCGTTTTTCCGGCGGCTGCCGGCGCTGCTGCTGCATCCGTAGTTGCTGCTTTTTCAGTTTTTTCTTTTTTAATTTTTATTCTTATAGTTTTAATTTTAGGCAGGCCGAAAACATTATCGCCTTCTTTCCATTGTTTTTTTTCAATCATGCTGTTTAGCCGTTCCGTCCTTTTTAAAACAGTCCGTTGTTTCGCGTTTTTGTCTGATGCCTTCAAAGATGGGTGAATTGACATTTTTTTATAGCCTCCTTATAATACCATCGCGATATTTCTTTTTTAATTCCGATAGTTTTGTTTTAGCAATTTCTTTATTAGCGAAATCTCCTACGCATAGAATAATATAATTGCCTTTGGTTAAGATCAATGTTGTGTGCCCGTTACTTTTTAATTTCTGCGCTTCTTTTTGTGCGGCTGAATTATTTTTGTAACTTGCCAGCTGAATAGTATAGCGGCCAAGTTTTTCCGAAGCATTTATCAAAAATTCCTCTTTCTTGTTTTGGGCGGTTGAGGGCGGCGTTAAACTCGCCAGCATGTTTTTGTTCTCATCGTCCGGTTTATTCCTTAACATTTCTTTTTGTTTTAAAATCGGCGCTGCTTGTGTGGCGGCGGCAGCGGTTTCAATCCTGATATTGTTTGTTTGGAATGACGCTATTTTTTTCCCCCGCTCTACTCCTAATGAAAAAGAAAAGGCTCCGATAAGGATAAAACTAATAATCAAAATAACTATTTTTTCGTGGCCTCTGAGACAGCTGACAAACATGTTGCCGGAATCGTTTTTTTGCTTGTAAGCACTGCCTGTTTCAGAAAACATTTCTATTTGATTATCATTACCCGGTTCTTTCATTTTTTTCCCCTTGTGTGCGTGTGCCCTTATTGTCCTATTATATATCGCTTTCCTGTCAGGCTGCAAGTAATTTTTCAAACTTTATTTTTTTTGAAACTTTTAAAAAAGCATCAACGACCTTAGGATCGAATTGAGTTCCGCTTTTTTTCTTAATTTCTTTTATCGCTGAATAAAAATCTATCCTTTCGCGGTAAGGCCTGCCATACACCATCGCTTCAAACGCGTCAGCAACAGCCATGATCCTTGCTCCTAAGGGAATTTGCCCTTTTTTCAGCCTTGAGGGGTAACCTGTGCCGTTATATTTTTCATGATGATGCAGTATTATTTTAATTGCCGGCCTCAAAATTTGCACCGGCTGCAGGATCTGCGCGCCTTTTTCCGGATGGCGTTTAATAATATTAAATTCTTTGGGCGTTAATTTTGTCTTTTTTGTCAATATTTCAAGCGGGATATCGATTTTTCCCGTATCATGTAAAAGACTGGCATATTTCAAACTTTCTGTTTGCTTTGTATCAAGCTGCATCTGTTGCGCGATCGCCAGTACTATCCGGCTGAAATATTGCGAATGCATATATTCCTGCGGTACGCGCAAGTCCAATAATGTTACCATTGCTTTTATGCTGCCCAAGACTGTTTTTTGCTGTTCTTCATAAAGCTGTAAATTTTTTATGCCAATTGTCGCTTGTTCACTTAAAGTTGTCAATATTTCCTGGTCAAAAATATCAAAAGCAGGCTCATTTTTAGCGCGCTTAACGATAATTATTCCCATAATATCTTCAGATACCAGGGGAAGGCTTAAAAGATGGCTTTTCCTTACGTAAGAAGTTCCTTTTATTACCTTTCTTTCAAGCCTGTTTAAGATTTTTATTTTTTTATCGGTTATGATCTTTTTTCTGCCCGCGGCCATGCATTTGAATATGGAATACCTTTTTGTCGGGTCCAGAAGGATGATTAAGGCGTAATTTGCGCGAAATATTTGCGAAGTCAGCCTGGATAAACGGCACATTAATTCTTTTAATTCATACGTTGAATTAATCAACCTGTATACGCTATGAATCGCGGAAATCAATATTTTATACTTTTTCGTAGGGGTCAAATAGTTTTTTATATTCATCTAAAGCGTACCTGTCCGTCATCCCCGCGATATAATCGCTGACAGCTCTTTTTGTCCCGTCGAGAGTTACCCGCGCTTTAATATGCGGCGGGAGCTGCTGGGGGCTGCTTGTGTAAAGATTAAACAATTCTTTTATGAATCTTTTAGCTTTGTGGCTCATGCGCATTACCCGGTAATGATTATACATTTTATTAACGAGGAATTCGCGCAATGGTTTTCTTAATTCCACAATTTGATTGCTAAATGATGCTATTTTTTCGCCTGTCTTTTTAACGTCCGCTGATGATTTAATCTTGAATTTTGATATTTTTTTCTCCGTTTCTTTGATTAAATCCGTTACTTGTAAATCAATTAAAGACCTTATAATCAGGTATTTTTTCTTCTCACTATCTATTTTAGCATATTTTTTTGAAATTTCCTTATAAATGTTATTCCATATTTTTAATTTTTCCAGATCAGAATCTTTTATTAATCCTGACGTCAGCCCGTCATCAAGGTCATGGTTATCATAAGCTATTTCGTCAGCGATATCGACTATTTGCGTTTCCAGCGTTGGAGCCTCATTAGGGCGGAATTCCGCGCTGATCTCTGCCTTATCAAAGGCGGTTGAATGTTTTACTATGCCCTCTCTTATTTCCCATGTTAAATTGAGCCCGGCAAAATCAGGATATCTTTCTTCCAGTATGTCGACTACCCGTAATCCCTGGAGATTATGGTTAAAGCCGCCATTTTCAGCCAGCAATTCGTTTAAAGCGTCTTCTCCTGAATGTCCAAAGGGAGTATGCCCTACATCATGCGCTAACGCGATTGCTTCAACCATGTCCGTATTTAATCTTAACGCGTAAGCGATAGTCCGGGCAATCTGGGCGACTTCCAACGTATGGGTTAATCTGGTGCGGTAGTAGTCTCCTTCATGGTTAACGAATACTTGTGTTTTATATTCCAGCCTGCGGAATGCGGCGGAATGAATAATTCTGTCGCGGTCACGTTGATACGCGGACCTATACGCGTGTTCGGTTTCCTTATGTATCCTGCCTTTGCTGTTATAGCTTTTCATGGCATAAGGCGCCAGGTAGGTATCTTCGAAATTTTTAATCTTTATTTGATTCAACATAGGCTTTTTTTAAAAGTTTGTATAGTTGCTCTAGAGATTGCGATATTATTTTTGTATTATATAAAACCGGCATAAAATTTGTATCTCCCTGCCATCTCGGGACGATATGTATATGCAAGTGCCCCAGGATACCGGCTCCAGCGCTTTTTGAAATATTAATGCCGATATTGTATCCTTGCGGCTTCAAAACTTTATCAAGCAGCTTTTTTGATAAATCCACGGTTTTAAATAAATCCAGGGTTTCTTGGCAAGTCAATTCTGAAAGTTCTTTTATGTGCCGCATGGGAGCGATCATCAGATGCCCATTATTATAAGGGAAAATATTTAATATGCAAAAAGAATGTTTATTTTTAAAAATAATATAGTCGTTTTCCTTTTTGCCGCTTATTTTTTTGATCTTTGAGAAAACTTTTAGGTTTTTACAAAAGATGCACCCTTTTTGTTTGTTCCCAGCTATATATTTTATTCTCCAAGGCGCCCAGAGTTTGTCCATATTCATAACGTAAGATCACGTGTCACCAAGACACCAGGCCACCACGTCACCCGCAAAATTTAAAATATTATAAATTTGATGTTTTTTGTTAAAACGTTAATTTTTGTTTTTTTTCTGACCTTGTGACGTTGTGATTTGGTGACCCTGAATTTTACAGTTTTATGATTTTTGCTTCTATTTTATCGTTAATTTCCAGTATTCCGTATGAATTATAAGCGGCAAACGCAGTGTCGGTTGGGCTGCCGGGATTAAAATATAAGATATTATCTTTTTTTTCGTTTATCGCCGTATGCGAATGCCCAAAAATAATTATATCAACGTTATCTTTTTTAAATATTTTAGTTGTAAGTTCGATGAGTGTGTTTGGCGGGCCGTATCCATGCATGACCCCGATTTTAAAATTGCCGATTTTTAGGATTTCTTTTTCCGGCAGCTTTGTTTTTACTTTATGCGAGTCCATATTTCCGGCAACCGCTATGACTTCCTTGCAGGCGCCTTTTAGCGTATCTAATACCGATAAGTCTACAAGGTCCCCGGCATGTATGATTATATCCACGTTTTTAAATGCTTCCAATAATTTTTTAGGTATTGAATCCGCGCTAACCGGTATATGTGTATCTGAAATTACGCCTATTCTCATATTTTAAATGTTTCGCGCTACGCAATGACGCGCGGTTTTGAAAACAGATCAAAGATCTGGTTCAAGTTATTTATATCCCAGGTTAGGATTTTTTCTTCCAGTGCCCTTAATTGTGTATTCGCGTCGATATCGTTAAAAGCCACAATAATCTTTTTTTGCAGTTTATGGCGGTATTTCTTGCATTCCCGCGCGAAGTCCGTGACGTCGTTTTCCGTTAAAAAATCCTGTTTAAATGCCATTATCCATAATGCTTCATTTGACCGGCAGATGAGCCCCTGTTTCAGGTTGCTTTTATTAAACTCGAAAGGTTTTATTTCCCGAAAATGGTTTAAGCGGAATTTTTTTCTTTCAATCTGGATTGTATCATCTTCAAAAAGGCACAACAATTCCGTCATTCTTTCAATAATCGGTTTTTTAGCGGATACCAGGAATTCCTGAATTATACTATCTATATTATCGCGGAATAAATTTTTTTGATTCTTCGCGTCAAAAGTCAACGAATGCAGTTTTTCCTGGTAAACAAATTTAAGCCAGAAGCTAAATACCCTGTCATTGATTTTTAAAAAATCACCATTTCTAATTATAGTATCAAGTTCTAAAAGATGGGTAATCATAGTGTCCAGTTCTTTTTGCGGCTTATGCAGGATATGCGCTATGTCCTTAATCTTGTTATGCCCGCTTGCGGCAAGGTAAAGGATAGATATGTAATTTTGGCTGTTCGCGCAATCAAAAAAACGTTTAATATAATTTGAAAACCTTTGATTAAGTATGCCGGAAGAATCAAAAAGCATCTCTTCTATTATTTCGGCTAAATTATCGCGGTTTGATTTGAGCAGCGCGTTAACGATTATTTTTAAATAAAACGGGTTCCCGCCCGTAAAATGAACAATAAAATTTTTTAAGCCGCTTGAAAGCACCTGGCTGCCCAGCTTCTTTTCCAGGTAAAGATTGCTCGCGCGTATGTCAAAGGCTTCCACTGTTATAATTTCGAAGTTGCCGAATAATAGCGAAAGATTTTTTGAAAGTATAGTTTTTGTCTTGAATTTTAATGAGCTTATTATTATATACATTGTGTTCTTCTGCGATATAAGCAGTTTTGCCCAGTCATCATAAAGATCTTTGATGTCCATGTTTTCCAGGTTGTGGAATTCATCAAATATGATTACGCAGCGTTTACTGGTTTCCTGGTGCATTATTTCGCATAGCGACAGTAATTCCGTAAAAATATTATTTTTTTTACGCCTTTCCAATAATGATAAAATGGATTGGATCTTTTCAATTGTTTTTGGAATATAAATTTTTGATTTGGAAATTAAAAAATTAATATCTTCTTTTAATGGTATGCCGCTGATGGTAAGGAAATTGTAAAGCAGCACGCCGATAAACCTTCTGGCAAAAGCAGCCAGGTTTTCCGGGCGAATTTCAAGGTATATTATTATTATCCGGTTATCGTAAAAGTTATTAAGAAATTTAAATATAATTGAGGTTTTTCCAATTAATTCGTCCCCGATTATAGCTAAATTTTGCCTGTATCCGTCTCTATGCGCGCGGATACGTTTTTCGATAATACCGGAGTAAGCCTTTCTCTCTAAAAAAAAGTCATTCATTGCGTTGTCGCGTAATTAATCCTAATTACGATTTGTTTTTAAGGGTAAATAAAAATTTGGGTTTTGCGGGGTATAACCTTTTCTTATTTCAAAATGCAAATAAGAGTTTTCGGCTTTGCCGCTTTTTTTAATTTTTGCTATTGCCGCGCCTTTATTTACGCTGTCTCCGGTTTTGACAATAACTTTTGAGTTGCCGGTATACACGCTGGAAAATCCATCACCGTGGTCAATAATTATAGTTTTGCCGAAATTAATAAAATTCTCACTGCAAAAAATAACTTTGCCGGAACGCGCCGCGACTACGTCAGAATCGTTATAAGCCTGTATATTTATGCCTTTATTTATCATATTATTTGTTTGTTGCCCAAACCCCGCGATAATTTTTCCTTTAAGAGGCCAGGAGAAATCTTCAGTGTAGGCGATATTGCCTGCAGCAGCGCTTTGAAGATGTTTTTGCGGAATGAACAACATTTGGTTGATTTCGATGTTTGAAGTGTCGCTTATGTGGTTAATCTCCCGCAGTTCCTCTAAGCCCACATTATATAACTTTGAAATTTTCCATAGAGTCTGCTCTTTTTCTACCCGATGATAGAGCCCCGGGGCGTTTTTTTGCGGGCTTGTTATGGGAGCAAATGAAATAGTTGTGCATCCGGTTAAACAAAACGCCAAGAATGAGCAAATACTTAGATTAAAAAAATTGCGATTGTTTTGTTTGATCCGGTTTGCGAATGTTTTGCCTTTTTGGCATGAATGCATATTTATTAATTATTTTAAAGCGAGAGAGGGGAATACGAACCCATCGTTCGCTCCGCTCACTCTCCAAAGGGGCGCTGCCCCTATGGCGTCCCGCCTTTGGCGGGACTGTTACCCCGAAAGCGTGGGGAAAATTTTTCCCCACACCCCTTTGGGGTTCGATTCATAAAAAGCGAGAGAGGGGAATCGAACCCCCATATCCAGCTTGGGAAGCTGGTGTTCTGCCACTGAACTACTCTCGCAAACATTTTTCGCTTAATTTTATGGCGCAATATCGGCCGCACATCGTGCAAACGTCCTCGACACGCGGTTTGGAAGATTCTCTGTAAAGCTTAGCTTTCTCCGGGTCTATCGATAAATTAATTTGCGTCTTCCAGTCGCGCTTTTGCCTGGCTATAGACATTTTTTTATCCCATAAAAGCGCGCTTTTTACGCCTTTTACCAGGTCTGCCGCGTGGGCGGCAATTCTTGAGGCGATAACTCCTTCTTTTACATCTTCCTCGGACGGGTGCTTTAAATGTTCAGCAGGCGTAACATAACACAGGAAATCTGCCCCAAAACTGGCAGCCAGAGCCCCGCCGATCGCGGCCGTTATATGGTCGTAACCGGCGCCAACATCTGTTACCAGCGGGCCTAAGACATAAAAAGGCGCTCCGCGGCAGAATTTTTTTTCCAGTTCTATGTTTTTTTGTATTTGGTTTAACGGGACATGGCCCGGCCCCTCAATCATTACCTGGACATGTTTTTCTTTTGCCCGTTGCGCCAGAAGCCCGAGAGTTTTTAATTCTAAAATTTGTGCTTTATCCGTCGCGTCAAATATGGAACCCGGCCTTAATCCGTCTCCTAAACTTAAAGTTACATCGTGCGCGTAGGCGATATCCAGGATCTCGTCAAAATATTCATAAAATGGATTTTCTTTTTTATTTTTTGTCATCCAGTTGGCGATTATCGCGCCGCCCCGGGAAACAATATCCAGTATTCTTTTATTTTTCTTTAACGTTTTTAGGCATTTTCTTGTGACGCCGGCGTGTATTGTAAAAAAATCCACGCCTTCTTGCGCCTGCGCCTTAAGAGTTTCTAATATATCATCAATTGCGAAATTGAGAAAATCCCCGTGTTTTCTGTGAGCGTTTACGGCGATTTCATATATTGGTACTGTGCCTATAGGCACAGTGGTATGTTTTAATATAGCTTTTCTGGTATTTTTTATATCGCTGCCGATACTTAAATCCATAACCGCGTCCGCCCCGTACTTTATCGCGGTAGCTAATTTTTTGATTTCCGCCTCGATAGTGGATTTTTCCGTTGAAGTCCCTATATTGGCGTTTATTTTTGTGCGTAATCCGAAGCCTACCGCGCAGGGAAATTTCAACTTGTGGTTTTTGTTATGAGGTATTACAACTCTGCCGGTTTTAATCGAACTTAATAATTGATTAATTTCCACGCCTTCAGACAAAGCAATTTTTTTGATCAATGGGGTAGCAATATTTTTTCGCGCGTATTCTAATTGAGTCATTTTTTAGTTTTTTATGGTTTGAAGGATCTGTTTCTCAATTTCATAAATATGATAACGTATTTTTTTAAATTTAATCGCGATGCGCGTATCGGTTAATTTAGAAAATTCTTCAAGCACTCTTATGGATTCTTTGACGCGCTGTATATTGGCAAGAAAAATATCTCCGGTGCCTTTTCTCTTTAGTTCATTTACGTAAATATTTTTTCCTATATCATCCCGGGCATTTCTTTCTTTGATCAAGTTAATCTTTGCCGGTAACGCTTTTGCCAGGGAATGGATCGCGTGGCGCGTTTTTTTTAGGCGCAAAGTCAAGGCATGGTTTTCAAGGATGAATCTGGTTATTTCTTCACATACCCTTAAACCTTCGCTTGCCCTGTTTAAATTCGCGTCTAGTATTCGGTTAACTCCGCCGTTAAGATTATGCTTTCCTGGATTGTTCCTCAATTTTTTTTATTAAATCAGTAGTAGACCGGCCGGCTGCTAATTTTATTGTCTCAATTTTTCCGCCGTAACTGGAAACGAAATCCGCTCCCGCTATTTTATCTTTCTGCCAGTCAGCCCCTTTGACAAGGATATCGGGCTTTATCGTTTGAATAGTATTTATCGGAGTATTTTCTTTAAATAAAACCACAAAATCCACGCTTTCAAGTCCCGAGACAACTCTCGCCCGGTCTTTTTCCGTTACTATCGGCCGGCCGATGCCCTTGATCCGTTTTACTGAAGCGTCACTATTTAACGCGAGTATCAGGATATCCCCTTTTTGTTTTGCTTTCTCAAGGTATTGCACATGCCCGTAATGCAATATATCAAAGCAGCCATTGGTAAAAACGATCTTTTTCTTTTTTGCTTTTAGCCGCGCAATAATAGGTTGTAATTCTTTAAGCGTCTTGATTTTTTTTACTGACAAAGGGTTTGCTCTATGATTTCGCATATGATGTGCCCTATGGTGATATGTGCTTCTTGTATCCTTGCGGTGACTGTTGAAGGAACCATTAAGGATACATCCGCTAGTTTTGCTAATTCGCCGCCATCGCCTCCGGTAAGCGCGATTGTTTTGATGCCCATTTTCTTAGCTTGCTTTATCGCGAGCATTACATTTTTAGCTTTTCCGCTTGTGGATATGCCGACCGCTATATCATTTTTTTTGCCCAAGGCTTCGATTTGCCGGGCAAATACCACTTCGTAACCGTAATCATTGGCTAATGAGGTTAAAATTGATGTATTTGCCGTCAGCGCTATCGCGGCCATGGCAGTACGGTCTTTTTTGAACCTGCCGACAAATTCCGCGGCAATGTGCTGGCTGTCGCTGGCGGAGCCTCCATTTCCGAATAGAATTACTTTTCCGTTTTTGCTTAAGGCCTCAATCATCAGGTCCACGATATCTTTTATCTGGCTGATACTTGTGCGCATTAGTTCTTCTTTGACTTGTATGTTTTCCAGCAGGATTTCTTTGATCCGTTCTCTCATTTAAATAAGCACATAACTTATAGAGCGCTGAATCATTGATAATGCAAAGTTTTTAAATGCTCATTTTGTTTGTGCTGATTATACCTTTTAGCCGAAGAAAACTTTTGCGACTTCGAATAACTCAGGGTCGACTGTTTTTAATGCTTTTACCGCATCGCCCAAAGGCACATCGATTATTTTATTGCCTGATAACGCGGCCATTCTCCCGAATTTCTTAGCAATTATCAGTTCAACGGCTTTTACACCGAACCGCGTGCCAAGAATTCTGTCAAACGCGGTAGGGGAACCGCCTCTTTGGATATGCCCCAATACAGTCGAGCGTGTTTCAAAACCGGTTGCTTTTTCTATATATCCGGCTAAGAATTCTCCTATGCCTCCCAGCCGTATATGTCCAAAGGCATCAAGTTCTTTTTCTTGAGTAATTAAATCTTTGTTTTTTAGTTGCGCGCCTTCGGCGGCTACTACAATACTGAAGTTTTTCCCCCTGGAGTGCCTTTTTTTAAGTATTTGGCAGACGTCATCAAGATCGATGGGGATTTCCGGGATAAGAATTACATCCGCGCCGCCGGCGATACCCGATTCGAGCGCTATCCATCCGGCATGCCTGCCCATTACTTCAACGACAATTACGCGGTGATGGCTTTCGGCGGTAGTGTGCAGCCTGTCTATACATTCCGTAGCGATATTCAGGGCGGTATCGAATCCAAAAGTGTAATCGGTGCAGGAAAGGTCGTTATCAATGGTTTTAGGTACTCCTACGATATTCGGTACGCCGTCTTTAACTAATTTTGCCGCAACACCTAATGTATCTTCACCGCCGGTGGCGACTAACGCGTCTAAGCCGAGGGCTTTAAAATTCTCTATAGCTTTTTTTACATCACCTTCTTTTTTATAAGGATTTGTGCGGCTTGTTCCAAGGATAGTGCCGCCTTTAGGCAATATGCCGGAAATGGTATCCAAATTCAGCGGCATGGTGTCTTTTTCCAATAAACCTTTCCATCCGTTCTTAATGCCTATTGTTTCATATCCTTCGAGTAACCCTTTTCGCACAACAGCCCGTATTACCGGATTTAATCCCGGGCAGTCCCCTCCTCCTGTAAGTATCCCGATTTTTTTCATTAATTGTTTCTCCTTCTATTAGATTATGGTGTATTATTTATATTCTGCCGTATCCGCTGAAAGGTATTGCCGGTTCATCGTCCTTATCAATATCTTTTTTCTTTTTTTCTTCTTGTTCTATTATTTTTACTACATGGATTTTAATAATAATTTGTTCCTCAATCCCTAAAACCTCTTGTATTTTAGCGCGCGTAACATCCTGGAGTTGCCTGGTTAAGTCCGGGATGTTCGCTTCGGATTTTAAAACTACCCTAAGGTCAACGATGATGCCTTTTTTGCTGGCAATAACATCCGGCCGTAATTCTTTTATACCCGGGATGAGGATAGCCAGCCGTTTTATCAAATCTTCAACCGCGGTCAGCGCGATAGTCACTTCGCCTGATGCCGTGGGAAAAGCAATGGTTTTTTCGCGCTGAAAACGGCCTAAAATTAATTCCGCGAGCCAGGAACTGATAAGGATCAATAACGCTCCGGATAATCCGATAGCTACCCTGGTAGAAGCGCTGTTTTGTATATAACCGATAAAATCGATTATATCCTGGGGTTGTATGGGAGTATTTTTAACGGTAAAAATTATCGAAAAAATTATTAAGCCTAAGCCTATTAAAATTAAGACCGCGGAATAAAAATAAATTCCTAATACCTTTAAGAATTTCACCTATTACCCCCTTTCAATAGACTGCACATTTATATTAATATCTTTTATCGATAAAGAAGTCATTTTTTCCAAAGCGTTGCGCACGTTTTCCTGGATTTTACCGGCGGTTTCCGGTATATTGTAATCGTATTTTATAACTATCGGTATGTCTATTCTTGCTTCTCCGGATTTATCTAATTCGACATTAACCGCGTATACCTGTTTTTTTCCTATAAGTTGCAAAATTGAGGTTTTTAAATTGCCGCTGACTTTTTTTACCCCGTCTATTTCAAGCGCCGCGATAGCGGCGATCGACGCGATAACATTTTTATATATTCTTATTGTCCCAAGTTCGGTGCGAGATTCTTCTTTATTTATCATTCTCTACTCCGGTTTTGTTTCTTTAAACATTTCTTGAACAAAATGCGTGGAAAATTCGCCTTTTATGAATAAGGGGTTTTCTAATAGTTTGGCATGAAATGATATTGTGGTCTTTATGGGGGCAATAATAAACTCACTTAATGCCCTTTGCATGATCTTGACCGCTTCCTGCCGGTTATTTCCGTATGCGATAAGTTTAGCGACCAAGGAGTCATAATAAGGGGAAATTTCATACCCGGGGTAAATATGTGTATCTACCCTTATTCCCGGCCCACCCGGCAAAATAAGCGTTTCTATTTTTCCCGGGCAAGGCATAAAATTGTTTTCAAAATCTTCGGCATTGATCCTGCATTCTATCGCAGCGCCTTTAATTTTTATATCGTCTTGCTGAAAACGCAGTTTTTGCCCAGCGGCAATGCGAATTTGTTCTTTAATCAAATCTATGCCGGTTACCATTTCCGTGACGGGGTGCTCAACCTGGATGCGTGTGTTCATTTCCATAAAATAAAAATTATTATTTTGGTCGAGAAGAAACTCTATTGTGCCCGCGTTAACGTAATTTGCCGATTTAACGCCTTTTACGGCGGTTTCTCCCAAACGTTTGCGCAGTTTTGCATCTATGCCCGGAGAGGGGGATTCTTCAAGCAGTTTTTGATGCCGTCTTTGTATGCTGCAGTCTCTTTCCCCTAAATACACGATATGTCCGTGTTCATCAGCCAAAATTTGGATTTCTACATGGCGCGGTTTCTCTATGTATTTTTCGATGTATACATTCGCATTTCCGAAATTGGCTTCCGCTTCCTGCTGAGCTACCATAATGTTGCTTATTAAAGTAATATCATTATGGCAGACTCTCATTCCCTTGCCGCCGCCGCCGGCTACAGCTTTTATGATAACAGGATAACCTATTTTTTTTGCTATTTTAAGGGCTTCTTCCTTGTTTTTTATTTCCGTCAGGCTGCCTGGGACAATTGGCAGCCCCGCTTTCTGCATAGTTGTGCGCGCCGCCATTTTGTCGCCCATGAGTTTGATGTTTTCAGGCGTAGGCCCTATAAATGTTATTTGGCAGGATTCACAGATTTCCGCGAAATGGGAATTTTCCGCAAGAAATCCATACCCGGGATGGATCGCTTCGACATCGGCAATTTCCGCCGCGCTTATAATAGCGGGAATATTAAGATAACTTGAACTGCTTTTTGCCGGGCCGATACAAATTGCTTCATCTGCAAAGCGCACATGCAGAGAATTTTTATCAGCCTGCGAATATACCGCTACCGTGCGGATCCCCAGTTCTTTGCAGGCGCGTATGATCCTAAGGGCAATTTCCCCTCGATTGGCGATTAATATTTTGGAAAACATCTATATTTAGAGGTTACAAATGTTATTGAACGAATGTTTTTTGCAACAGATTTTAAAGTGGCTCAATTAAAAAAATCGGCTGTCCAAATTCCACAGGCTCAGCGTTGTCAACGAGAATTTCCAGGATTTTACCTTTAATTTCGGATTTAATTTCATTCATTAATTTCATGGCTTCTATTATACAAATTACCTGCCCGGGTTCGATTATTTGTCCGATTTCCGCGTAGGGCGGCGCTTCCGGCTGGGGAGCGCGGTAAAATGTCCCTACCATAGGAGACTTAATTTCAACAGAATTTGCGGCTGATTTTTCACCGTTAAGAGTGATTTCCTTAGGCCTTTGCTGTTCGTTTATTTTTTCTTTTTGAATTACGATAGGAGCGCTAAAATTCTCTATGTTTTGGACGGATGTCTTTTTCAGCCTGATACGCATGCCCTCTTTTTCAACTTCTAATTCCATGAGGCTGTTGTCATTCATTAAAGATATCATTTCTTTGATTTCTTTGAGATTCACCTAACTCCCCCCTTATCCTACTCTTTCAACGTATTGGCCTGTTCGGGTATCAACCTTGATTTTATCACCTGTATTAATAAACAGCGGTACTGAGACAGAAGCGCCTGTATCGATTTCCGCGGGTTTCGTGCCGCTTTTTGCGGTATCGCCTTTAATTCCGGGTTCTGTGTGAATGACCGTAAATTCAACAAAATTGGGTAAATTGATGTTTAAAAAGTCATCCTTAAAAAAATACGCGCTGATTTCAAGGTTATCTTTCAGGAATTTTGCCTTATCACCAACGTTGTCTTTAGAAATGACGATTTCTTCAAAGTTTTCCTGGTCCATAAAATTGTAGAATTCACCTGAGGCATAGGTATATTGCAGCTTTTTTTCTTCTACATATGCTTCTTCTATTTTTTCATCGCCCCGGAATGTTTTTTCCTGAACGTTTCCGTTTTTGAGGTTTCTCATTTTGGCGCGTACAAATGCCGCGCCCTTACCCGGCTTGACATGTTGAGTATCAATGACTAACCAGACTATATTATCTACAAATATTGTTAAACCTGCTTTAATTTCATTTATTGAGAGCGCCACTTATAATATCCACTCCTTCCTTGTTTACTGAAACGGTATCTTCAATCCTTATGCCGAATTTACCGGGCAGATAAATTCCCGGTTCAACGGTGAAGACCATCCCTTTTTTTAGTTTTTCCGTATTTTTCGCGGAGATATTAGGGAATTCATGCACTTCTAATCCAATTCCATGCCCCAGGTTATGCCCAAAATTACTGCCGTAGCCTTTCTGCGTTATATATTCGCGCGCGGCGGCATCAATTTCTGATATAGCCGTGCCGGGTTTAATCTTGTTTATTGCCTTGTTTTGAGCTTGAACCACTATATCATATATCCGTGCCACAAGAGTAGATATTTTACCTAAAAAAAATACCCTTGTCAAGTCTGATTTATAGCCGAAAAAGTTAACTCCGATATCTATTAATACAGGCTCATTATTTGCCACTTTACGATGGCTTGACAAATGGTGGGGAAAACTGGAATTTGGCCCTGAGGCGACAATTATATCAAAACTTGCGCCTGTTGCTCCGGAATACCTGATAAAACGCTCTAGATCACCGGCTATTTCTATTTCGCGTTTTCCCGGCACGATCAGGTTTTTTATAAAACGCAACGCGTTTATTGTTATTTCTGTTGCTTCGCGTATCTTTATCAATTCGTCAAGGGTTTTAATCTCCCGTAATCTTTCTAAGAGGTAACGGGAAGGTATTAATTTTATTGAAGCGCCTAATGTTTTCTTCAGCCTTTGATATTGGGCAAAGGAAAAGTACTCTTCTTCGAATCCAAGGCTTATGATCCCCATCTGATCGCAAAAATCAGCGATAGATGAATTAATTATCAAACCGTTGGCTTGTTCTACGGAAAAAGCGGGATTTAGGGTTTTTTTTGCCTCTTCGGTGTATCTGGAGTCGGTTAAATAAAGGTTTTTCTTTTTTGATATTACAAGGAAGGAATCGCGGCTGTTGTAACCTGTAATATATGATATGTTGGCAGGCGATGACAGAAAAAGGCCCCCTATATCATTTTGCTTAAGGACAGCATAAAGCGCGTTTAATCTATCTGGATTGTAGGCAGAAGCGCTCATTTTGAATCTAAAAGGCCAATTAACGCTTCTAATCCTAACAGGTAACTTTTCGGCCCAAAACCCAAAATGCTTCCTTTTGCCACCGGGCTAATGAGGGATTTATGCCTGAATTCCTCACGCGTGTAGATGTTGGAAAGATGTACTTCTACGGTTAAAATTCCAGAAGCTAATATTGCGTCCCGTATTGCAATGCTGGTGTGGGTGTAAGCGGCGGGGTTGATCAACAATCCGGCGTACATGTTTTTACTTTTACCTATTAAATCTACAATTTCTCCTTCGTGATTGGACTGTTTTATCGTAAGAGATATTTTATATGTTTTTGCGAGTTTGTTTAACGATTGATTTATTTGGGCAAGAGTGGTATTCCCGTAAATATTCGGTTCTCGTTTTCCTAATAAATCCAGGTTCGGGCCATGAATTACGAGTATTTTTTTCATAAGTTATAAAAGTTTCAGGTTTTTGGTTGTAAATGCCGGTTAATTTTCCGCTTCGTCAATCAACATTATGGGGATGCCGTCTTTTATCGGGTACTTTTTCCCGCATTTAGTACAGACAATTTTCTGATCTTTCAATTCCACATCCGCTTTACAAGCAGGGCAAGCGAGAATATCCAACAACTCTTTATCTATCATTTTTTATACCTCCTTAATGAGCCCATAACTTACGCGACTGTAAGGAGCGTAAGTTATTTGGGCGAATTAACTCCGCAGCTTGCCGCAAAATTGTCGTAAGAGAATTTTGCGGCGATTAAGCAAGGAGTAAACACAAATTATTATGAAGTTTTTTTTGTCGTTTTAGCAATATATTGCGCGCGCAACTCATATAATAAGCTCTCTAATGTTTCGGTTTCCTCTTTATTTAAGTTACCGCTCGTTTTTTGTTTTAATACCAGCAATGTGTCAATTATGAATTTAGCCTGAGGGAGGTTCTCTTCTTTTTTCTTTGTAACCGGGTTTTCGATAACCCCCATGAAAATAGCTGCTTGAAGAGAAAATGTGCTGATAAAAAATTTAAAATCAGGCGTTTTAGGGGCAGTGCCGCGCTCGTTTTTTAATATTTCTTGCCACTCTGTTTCAATATCTTTTCCTTCGTTCCGCATTTATTCCGAACTCCTATCTCTAAACTCTTAGCTCTGTATCACAATCCCCGCGTAGCCTACAACACTGTTTTTATCGCCGGTTACATCGCCGCTAGTCTGATATTTTATTAATTTAGCATTTTTAGCCCCCAGCGTTTTAGCCGCGGTGATCATAGCAACAGCCGGCGCATAGCCGCACATTGAAATATCCAATTCACGGATTTTATCTATCAGCTTATCTTCATTTAATTCAAGTATCGCGTTGATCGCGGCATTATCTTTTTCAAATGCTATTTTTTCCGGTTCATAATGTGTCATATCGGAGCTTGCTATGATCAGGACTGATTTATTCAGATTAGAATTTTGGATAGCGGTTGCTATGACTACGCCTAATTTTTTAAGTATACTGATCTCATTTGAAAGTATAGCTATCGGGACAATACTAAAACTTGTTTTAAAATACTGTAAAATCGGCAATTCCACTTCTAAAGAATGTTCACGCAAATGAGCGAGTGAGTCGTCTTCTACTTTATCCCATAAACGCAGTATTTCTTTTGCTAAATCAGCGTTTATTTTTATATTGCCTAACGGAGTCTGCCAACTTCCCCGGCTCATAATACTGATTTCTTTACCGGATCCGGTATGATTCGGCCCGAGAAGCACGATATTGTCTTTAATATTTACGTTGGAAACCGTTTCTACCGCTACCCGGCCGGAATAAATATAGCCCGCGTGCGGAAGCAGGCAGGCTATAGCATCTTGTTTATTCACGTTTTCCGTGACGAATTCTTTTATTTGTTCCCTTAATAATTTTTTTGAAGAAGGGTAAAATTGCCCGGCTACAGCAGGCTGCCTTATGGAAAGGTCATTCATTTAAGCTTTTTTTTAGTAAAATCCTGCTTTCTTGTAATTCACCTGCAGTAGCAGGATAATGGGCCTCTATAACTTTTATGGTATCACTTTTGATATAGGGCTTTAAAAATTTAAAATCCAGTTCACCTTTTGATGGCGGTTTGTGGTCATGGCAGCCGGAAATATTATGTAAATGCAAACCGATCAATCTGTTTCCATACGCGCCAAGAAAATCTTTTTGTGCGGTAATTCCCAGATTTTCCATAACTTGCGCGTGCCCTGTATCATGCCAATAAAAGATGTTACTGTTTTTAAAACAATCAAGAATCTTGCCTGTTTCTTCAAAATTCGGTATTTCCCTGTAATAAAAACGGTTTTCTATGCCCAGCAATACGCCCGCCTTTACGGCAAATTTATTAAGTTCCTCCAGGCTTTTAAGCGTATTCTCGAAAAATTCCTTAGAAGAGGAATCTCTCTCTTTTATAATTTCGCTTTTTAGGCTTTCGAATTCCTCGGACTTATTAAATCCTTTTTCATAAAGATTTATTAGATCCCTGGTTCGGTCTAAAATTTCTACCCTTCCGGCATGTAAAACAACAGCTTTGGCATTAAGTGTTTTTGCGGTTTCAATGGTTTTTTTGGCATATTTTACCGCCAAGACTCGTGTTTCTTCCTTTGTAGAAGACATTGCGTAACAATCAGGAAGAGCGGCGTCTCTTTTTAGGCCATCCGGAATAGGGCAAAAATTATGCAGGCTGATAACATTAATCAGTTTGTTCCTTACGAGTATGCCGATTTCCTCTACCATTGACGCGGTAAGGTTAAATCCTAATTCTACTTTTTCAAATCCGGCTTCTTTTATTTCAAAGATCAGCTGGTTGCCGTTTGTATGGCGGAAGGCATTCCACGAGGTTGAAAGGGCAAAACTCATTATATCTTTTTTCTCCTGGCTTTTTTACGTTTACGTTCGCTAGGCTTTTCATAATGTTTGCGGTCTCTTAACTCTTTGAGTATACCTTCGTTTTCGATCTGCTTTTTGAAACGGCGTAACGCTGATTCAAACGATTCGTCTTTTCTAATTTCTATCTGCGGCAATATAATCATCCCCTTTCTATCTCATATTTTTGCAAAAGTATACCACCATTTCAGGCATGTGTCAATAATTAAAAAGCTCTTACCCAAGTTTTCAGCAAGTTGGCAAAGAGTTTGCTCACAGGATTTAAACATGCGGCCTTAGAGGTTTTAAAAAGGGTGGTTTTTTCGGAGGGGGTTTTATTTCCGGGTATTGTTTTCCTGAGGGGGGATATCTTTTGTTAACTCATTTATGGCTTGCAATATTTGTTCCGGGTTATCGCCTTTAACTAAGAATTTATCGGCGGCATACGCGTAGATGGTTTGCTCGTATTTTTTAAATCCGGTGTAGATTATAATTTTTATATGTGGAGAAATACTTTTAATGGTTGAAAGGATATCTATCCCGTCTTTTTCCGGCATTATTAAATCCAGGATTACCAGATGAGGTATTTTAGCCTTTATTTTTGCTAATAATTCATAACCGTTTTTCGCGGTTTCAGTTAAAAACCCCTTTTCAGTCAGGATGTCTTTTAAATTTGAGCGTATTCTCAGGTCGTCATCAGCGATTATAATCCTTATTTTTTTATGCATGTCCTTCTCCTGTTATTTGATTTTATAGCTGACAAAAAAACTTTTACGACAACAGGATCGAGGTGTGTCCCCGCGCTGTCAGTTATAATTTCCAACGCATCTTTTTTGCTGTAGGCTTTTCGATACGGCCTATCCGAGATCAGTGCCTGATAAACGTCGGCGACCGCGATAACCCTGGCACCCAAGGGTATTTCATTGCCTTTTAATCCTGAGGAGTAGCCCATGCCGTCAAACCTTTCATGGTGGTAAAGGACAATGGGCGCCACTTCTTTTAAAAAATGGATTGACCGGATAATTTCCGCGCCGATCTGCGGGTGTTTTTTGACAATAGTATATTCTTTTTTGCTAAGTTTGCTTTTTTTATGCAGTATATTATCGGGAATCCCGATTTTGCCTAAGTCATGCAGTATCGCCGCGTGTTCCAGGTCACTGATTTCACGGTTGCTAAGTTTGAGCGCTTTGCCTATCATAACAGCCAGGGAGACCATATTTTCCGCGTGTTCGCCTGTATAATTATCTTTAGCTTCTATGGTTTTGGCAAAGGCATAGATCGACTCCAGTAAAGTTTGATTTACCCTGTTTTCCAGTTTGAATAATTTATCTTTTAACTTATCGACTGTTTCTTCGCCGCTTTGATTAACGATTTTTTTGATATCTTTGTGAGGTATTACTTTAAAAGTAAAAAGTTTATTCCCTCCCATTTCCTTTGCCGCCCGCAGGGCTTTATCTACTGAATCTAAAAATTCCGATTCCGTATTTGCCCCGTCTTCAGGAAAGCTGGCTATCCCCATGCTGATTTTAAGTTTTATTTTATTGTTTTTTTCGTCAAACAGATGTTCGGATATTTTTTGCAATAATCGTTCTCCGAAAATAACGGCGCCGTCTTTATTGGTATCCGGCAAAAGGATTATAAATTCTTCTCCGCCATACCTGGTAACGATATCAATGCCTCTGGAATAATTTAACAGGCAATGGGCGATTTCTTTAATAACAGAATCTCCAAATTGATGCCCGTATATGTCGTTTATGGATTTAAAATAATCTATGTCAAGCATTATGATCGAAAGCGGGCTGATATATCTTTTTGCCCTTTTAAACTCTGAAAAAAGCCTTTCTCTTAAATAACGGTAATTATAGAGGCCGGTAAGCGGGTCTTTTAAGCTTAATTCTTTTAATCGGATCAAAAGATTTTTATTGTTTAAGGACAGCTCTTGCATCTTTAAGGCTTTTTTTATGGTTATTTTTAATTCATCGATATTAAGCGGTTTTTGGATATAAGAAAAAGCGCCTTCGTTCATCGCGTAGACAGCGCTCTCTATGGAAGCAAATCCTGTCAGGACGATAACGACTGTTTCTTCGTTGGATTTTTTTATTTCCTTCAGTAATTTTAATCCCGAAGCGTCAGGTAATTTTAAATCCACTAACGCGATATTGAAAAAATTGTTTTTTAACTTTGTTTTGGCCTGTGAAACACTTCCTGTTCCGGTTATTTTAAATCCATCGTCTTTTAAAATATCGTTTAAGTTTCTAACCATGGCAGGGTCATCGTCTACTAAAAGAATATGGATAACTTTATTCATTATTTATCCTTTGCTTTGTGTTATAGAAGGAGAGCTCTCCCGTTTATTCTGATTGATCGGCAATTTAATGGTTATTTTCGCCCCTTTATTAACCGCGCTTTCTATATCAATATTTCCCTGGTGCGCTTCTATTATCATTTTTGCGGTAGCTAATCCCAAGCCGGTCCCTTTTGTTTTGGTAGAAAAAAACGGCTCGAAAATTTTATTTTTGTCTTCGTTTTTTATTCCCTGCCCTGTATCGCTAAATTGAATCAATATATGATCTCCTGTATTTTTTAAGGCAATGTTTAATTTCCCTTCTTTTCCCATCGCGTCTACGGCGTTTAATATTAAATTTATAAAAATACGGTTAATTTGTATATCATCGGCGGTTATTTCCGGAAGATTTTTATCTATTTCTGTTGTTACAATGATGCCTTTCGGGATAGCCAGCCTTTCGAGAACTTCTGATAAAATAGTATTTAAGTTTACAGTTTTAAATTCCGGCCGTTTTGTCCTGGCGAATGTAAGTATATTTTCTATAGTGCGCTCTATTTCCACGATCTCATTATCCATTATCATTAAATGTTTGTCAATCTTAGTATCCTTATTTTGCAACTTTATTTTCAGGTAATAAACGGCATTGCGCAGGATCCCAAGTTGATTCCTGAATTCATGGCCGATTATGCCTGAAACTTTGCCCATAGCCGCGAATTTTTCGGCTTCAACCAGTTTCATTTGCAGGTTTTTTAATTCTCTTATATCTTTGCCTACACCGACTATTCCGTTGATCCTGCCGTTGGTATCGCGCATAACTGAACCGCTAAAAAGCATTGGGATCTCTTCTTTGTCTTTCGCGTAACAGATAACCTCAAGATTTTTTAAAGACCCTTTTTTTATGAATTTTCGCAAAGTTTTGCCTTTTAAAATGGTTTCTTTTTTAAATAAATTTGTCATTGATTTACCCAGCATTTCATGTTCTTCATATCCTAAAATCTGGCATCCTGTTTTATTGATAGCCCGGATCTTTGCTTTTGAATCTATAACGATTAAAGTATCTATTATTGATTTGAGGATATTCTCAATGTAAACTTTAGCGGCGGTAGTTTCCAGTAAAGCGCTTTTTAATTCGATGGTGCTTTCCCAATGAAAAATTTTTAATATATTATATGATGCAATTGATAAAATGATGGCGCAAATAGCGCGCAATAATTGGACAGGGATGCCAAAATTTTTTGAAAACGATGAGTTGTTGATAATGGAAGACAGGAAAAAACTGCCTTTAGGCGTAATCAATCCGCCTAATATGGCGTAAATGCCTAAAACCCATGCAGCTATAAAAAAATATTGGCGGATTTTAAGCATTTTTAAGATAGTTTTATTATCTTTATAATAAAAGATGAGGCCGTACGCGGATAATAAGCCTGCCGGCAACCCCAGGAAATAGCGCGGCCAGATGCTTTGCGGCTGGCCGGGAATAAAGATAAGCACTGTAACAATAAGAGCCGGGATTATGGAAAACCATTTATTGAAGAACCGTTTTGTATGTAAAACGGTTAGCCTTCGGCCAAATTCAAAAAGAAATATAAAAGACAATGTTAATATTATTGCAGATGTTGTATTCCATATTTTGGAATGAAATCCTTTTATGATAGCAATCATATCCAGCCATTCGTTTATCCCGTGGATAATGCCAAATGCCGCCAACAGCCAAAGGATATAGGCTAATTTAAATGAACTTTCTTTAGATGGCCGCTGCGTAAAAATAGTGACGCCCATGCTAAAGAATGACGCTCCGTAAATTAAGAAAATTATATCCAGGTTTTTATTTAATATTTCTAATAGCATGCCGTGTTTTATGAATCAGCCTCTTTCTTTTTAATGGTGGCTTCTATTACGGATAATAATTTATCCATGTCGATTGGTTTTTGGACAATCTTTAAGTCCTCGTTTTTAAAATTTTCCTTGTAAAAGATATCATCGGCAAAAGCAGTTATCATAATAAAACTTGTGTTGGGCGTAAGCCGCTTTAATATCTTTAGCGTATCCAATCCGTTTATTCCCGGCATTTTAATGTCCATAATGACGATGCTGAAATTTGTGGTATTTATGCATTCTATAGCGTGATAGCCATCGTAAGCTTTATAGACGTCATATCCCTTTAACTCCAGGATATCGCAAAGGTTTTTACATAATTTCTCATTATCATCAACAACAAGGATATTGTGTTTTTCTTCCAATTTTTTTACCTCATTCGGTTTTAATCTTTGTCTTTTTCTAAAGTCTGCTCTGTTAACGGCAAAGTTATTGTTACCAGGGTTCCTTTTCCAAATGATGATTTAACGTTAATAGAACCTCTATGTTTTTCTACCATCATTTTGCAAATTAACAGCCCAAATCCTATGCCGCGGGCTTTTGTAGTGAATAAAGGCTGAAAAAGCTTGTTGATATTTTCGTTTGAAATCCCTATACCTGTGTCTTTGAAAGATATCTTAATTTGTTCATTTTCTTTTTTGGATAATTTTATAGTCAATACTCCTTTATTATTCATGGCTTGTATAGCATTTTTTATAATGTTATTGAAGACTATAAAAAACTGTTCTTTATCGGCGTTTATGATAACTTCAGTTTTAGGCAGGGATTGTATCAACTTTACGGTTTTGGGAATGTTAGATTCAATAATGGCATTTTTGATGACACTAACAAGGTCTATAGCGCTTTTACGCGGCTCTTTCATTCCTGAGAGGCTCAATATACTGTCAATAATAGCCGTGGAATTCTTTACTTCCGTTTCAATATGTTCTACGTGCTCTCTCAGTTTTTTATCGGCATGCCCCAGCTTCATTTTTAAATAATAAGCGGAAGTACTGATAACGTTTAGAGGATTCCTGATCTCATGTGAAATTCCGCCTGCCAATTGCCCCAAAACCGCCAGGCGTTCCGCGATTAGCAAGTCTTCCTGCATTTTGCTTAGCTGGTGAGTGCGTTTTTCCACCATTTCTTCAAGATGTTCACGGTGGCGTTTGAGCGCGGCTTCCGCTTGTTTCATCTTTTCCATTAATTTTACGTTTTCAAGAGAAATAGCGGCTTCGTAGGTGAATAATTTGGTCATATTGGCCTTTTCTTCGGTAAATGCCGCTTCAAAAAGCCTGTTTTCCAAATAAAGGATGCCGATTAGTTTATTTTGTTTTATTACCGGCAGGCAGAGGATAGAACGCAATTTCATTTCCTGAACTTCAGGGGTATTTTTAAAATCTCCTTTTTCCATCGCGTTTTCAAGAATAAGCATTTCTTGTGTCCTCTGAACGTATCTTACAATCGCCTGGGAAATATCTTTGGAATCTTCGAATCGTTGATTACTGGTTTTTACTATGTTTTTTTCTGTAATATGGCTTTCCGCGCGGATTATCAAGTTACCGTTTTCTTCGATCAATAAATACCCGTTTTGCGCGCCGGAACTTTCTAAAACTACGTTCATGATTTTATTTAAAAGCACATCCTCTTCAAGTTCCAACGGAAGGATTAAACATGATTTTATCAAATAATTTATATCGATGTTTGGCAACTTTGAGGGCGGTTCTAAAGCCGTAAGTGCGGTTTCCGGCAGTTCATCTTCAAAGTAATCCGGGTATTTTTCCATCAAAGACATTTCTTTTTTCTCCGCCCAGCATTTTTTATATAAGCGGGATGCTTCTTTAATATAGATTTTTGCTATGTTTTTATCTGTATTCCTGTATTTTACTACGGTGTTTATTAATGACAAATCCTCTTCGATCATATTGCCCAAACATTCATTTAAATACCCTTCCAGAAAAGTATAATTGTTCTGATGCGCGAGTTTTATCGCGTCAAAGTATAGATTTCTGGCTTCTCTCAGTTCTCCCGTAATTTTTTCTTTTTCCGCGTAAAGAAACATTAAATACGGTTTTAACAGCGGGCCTAAATCCGCCCAAACCTCAACGTTGTGTATTAATGGATTGATATAAGACAATAATTCACCTTTGTTTTGGTATTTTATGCCCATTTTATGCAACGCTAAAGCGTTAAGCGCTAAAAATACATGCCATTGGCGTTTTAATACATTGTCGGTAAGCCCGGTTAAATATTGCCTGACTTTTTGTAAATAGCCTTCAGCTTTTTCATATTCTCCAAAATAATAATGGATTATTCCCTTGTGCACATAAAAACTGCCGCAGGCGGCAATATGATTATCCTGCTCCCATAATTTTAATTTTTCAGCCATTTCAACGGGGATATAATTCCTTTTCATTGGGTGTATCCATCCTTCTTGCATTGCTTCGGCAAGGCGGACAGAAAAATATAAATGGTATTTATTGGAAAAATCCAGGCACTCTAAAGCGATTTCTTCTATTTTTCGGAAATTTATGCCTTGGACCTGAAGGTTCCACATTAAAGGCCCGTAGGAAAGGCCTGCGTTATAAAGGTCGCCTGAATTTTTTCCGCTTTGAATAGATTTCAGGCAGTAATTAATTATTTCTTCCGGATGGCTTCTTGAATGCATATTGCACCAGACAATTCCGTTCATGCCGCGCGTAGCGCCGAAAGTGTTGGGGTATTTTTCGCATAAGTTATGCGCTAAATCTTCGTATTTAAACGCTTTTTCAAACTCTCCTTTTTCTCCTAAATAAAGCCCCATAATACTAAAAGAGTAAATTACCGATTCATCCATTCCTCCGGATAAGCAATGGTGCGTCGATTGCACCGCGGATAAATATAATTGCGGCACTAAACCCGACATATAAAGGTCAGGTATTAATTCACTGTAAAAGGCCAATTCAATTTTACTTTTTCTTTCTGTAGTAAAAGTCATGTTGAGAATAGTATCCCAGACATCGATATTTTTTGATTCGATCTCAGCCATTATTCTTTCAGTTTTTCTTTCCGCTTCGCTGGGGTTTAGGGGGATGGACTTGTTAAAATAAGTTAATCCCTGATTAGCTGTTTCAATAGCTTTTATGAAATTGCCTATTGAGGATAATGAAGTTGTTTGTTCCGCCAGGCATTCGGCTTTATCCAAATCAGTTTTTGCGTTTTCCAGCAGGTAATTGAGCAATTGCTCTGATTTATTGAAATTTCCGCACATTAATTCCGTTTTCGCGGATTTCTGGTAGATCTTAAAGGTTTTTTGGTATTCAATCTCCCAGCTGTCTTTGGGCAATAGTTCTCTGCTTAAATTAAAATATTCGTTAGCCGCTTCCGTTGCCAAAGCGCTCATTGCCTTATTGCCGGCGTGATAGTTAATAAAGGCTAATTGATACGCTGTTTTTTCATCTAAAACCGCCGGTTTTCCTAAATTTAAATGCGCAGCTACTGAAAAAAGGTTAAAAAAACTATCGATTTTTTCTAAGTTATCCTCTACCGGACATTTGGCTAGTAAATGGTTGCCTATTATCCAATGAATTTGCCGGCGTTTTGTGGGAGCTATGGCATTCAGGACAGCTTCCTGCACCCTGTCATGCACAAATTGCAAATCATTTTTACTTTCCATTAAAAGGCCTTGAGCCAAAGCTGATTTTAAGATATTAAACGTGTCTAACAGGGAAATTTCTTTAACCAAAGAAATTTCCGTGGGGGAAAAACGGTTACCCACGCAAGCGCAATATTCAAGTAATTCTATAGTTTGCGCGGGCAGTTTGTTGACCTTTGAACTAAAAAGCGCGACTACCGTAGGCGGCATATCTGAATTACTTATTTTATTAATATCCCAATGCCAATGGCGGTTTTCGTCCATAAATAACAAATTTTCATTATGGAGAAAGGATAGTATTTCGCTTACGAATAAGGGGTTGCCGTCTGATAAACCAACTATAAAACTGGATAATTCGGCGGTTTGAGAAAGCGGTGAATCCAGGATGTAGGATACCATTTCGTGGCAAAACTGGGGTTTAAGCGGCCCTAACTGGATTTCTTTTATCGGCTGTTTATTCTCGTTGATGTTACGAATCAGTTTCATTAAAGGGTGCGCGGGGGTTACTTCATTGTGGCGGTACGCGCCAATAAAGAAAAGATATTTATAACTTTTATAATTAGTGAAAATGTTGCTTAAAAAATCAAATGTAGCCGTATCGCACCACTGCAGGTCATCAATAAAAAGCGTCAGCGGGTTTTCTTTATTCGCCAAGCTGGATAAGAATTTATCAAATACGTAGTTAAACCTGTTCCTTGATTCAACGGGAGGAAGTATTTGAACTTCCGGTTGTTTGCCAAGCAGTATTTCCAATTCCGGGATGACGTCTGTTACTACTTTGCTATTTGTGTCTACGGCTTTAAGGATTTTATTTTTCCAGAACTTTACCCTATCGTTGCTTTCTGTTAAAAATGTCCGGATTAAGTTGCGTAGCGCTTGAATCAAAGCGCTATAAGGGATATTCTTTTGGTATAAATCAAATTTTCCTGATGTAAAATATCCTCTGTGCTCAATTATTGGTTTCTGAAGCTCTTGGATTAACCGGGTTTTTCCGATGCCCGGCAAGCCGCAGATAAATAAAGAACAAAATGACCCGTTAGCGGCTTGATTATATTCTTCCAGGATGATTTTTGATTCAGTATCACGGCCGACCATTTTTGAAACAAAGGTGACTCTGTGCGTATAATCATGCCTGCCTAAAGGGAATTCCGAAATAGTTTTTTTGGACAGGTATTCATCGCGGCATTCGATTAAGTCCGCAAGCAGTCCGCTTGCGCTTTGGTAGCGTTTTTCAGGCTGCTTCAGGATAAGTTTGGCCACAACTTTACTTAACATCTGGGGGATTTTCGGATTGATCTCGCTGATATTCTTTGGTTCTTCAGCCAGATGAGAATGTATCAGTTGTAAAGGGTCAAGCGAGAAAAAAGGAAGCCTGCGGGTTAATAATTCATTAAAAACAATGCCTAAAGAATATAAGTCGGAAGAAAAATCAATTTTATGGTTTATGCGCCCTGTTTGTTCCGGTGAAGTATACGCTAATGTGCCTTCCACAAACGAGCGGTCGTAGATAAAGTGGCTGATTTCGCGCACATCCAACGCGGTTATAAAATCGATCAGGCGGATACTAAGGCTTTTAGGATGGATTAATATGTTATGCGGCTTAATGCCTCCGTGAATAATCCCCGCTTCGTGCGTCTTATGCAGCGCTTTGGCTAAGAGGCAACTTATGGTAAAAAAATCTTCCAGTGAGATTTCGACTTGGACTTCTGCCCATTCATTAAGCGGGATTCCGTCAAAAAATTCTCTTGTAATAAATTGAATCCCTTCTTTATCTTCAAAAGATAATGGGCGCAAAAGCATCGGTTCGGTTAGAATCTTAAGCTGTTCTACTTTTTGGCGGAAATGTATTTTTTGATGATCTGAAAGGAAACCTGTTTTTAAGATTTTTAAGACCAGCAGATTTTCGGGGTATTTTTTATGAAATGCTTTGTAGCTGACAGTTTGGTGATTTTCGTATATTTTTTGGACGAGTTCGTAATTTGGGATTACTTCTTTGAGCATATTGGTAGATTACTGTTGTGATTCATCGCAGTTTATGAAAGGCAGCTCAACCTATGTATAACTATATCTCATAATAGCATAAAAATCAAGCAAATTGCTTATAGCGAATTGACTCATATTAAATCTAACCCAAAATATTTTATACGGGTATCGTTGACTCATAATTCATCTAACCGAAGATATGCTTCTTTTAGGAGGTATATTTATGAGCCCAGGAGCCCGTATGGAACATGTCGAGGATAGGCGGGACATTCCTGTCCCGCCTATTAATTACTCAAATATTTATTCAGATCCGTTAAATTCTGCTTATTTGCGGAAGAATACGGATACATTGTCGATTCTAAGACCAAATCCTTCTTTACTGGGTTATATTCAATATAATTAATCTTCGTTAAAAGTTTTTCTTCTGTATCAAGAACATAATCATAAAATCCTTTTTGCCAAATAGAACCTTTGCTTTGGATACCCGAATTTATAAACCTTGCCGAGTAACCTTTTATACTTTTCATTATCTCAGATATGTTCTTTTTTAAAGGAACGACAATTATATGTAAATGATCCGGCATTATGACAAACGAAAGTAATAAATACCATCCATTTCTTCTTCCGTAATATATGCAAGATAAAAGGTTATCCGCAAATTTAGAGTTAGAAAATAAATCTACCTTACCCGTGGTAGTAGTAACAAAATAAGGATATTCTTTAATATGAATGTGCTTTATCATAGGCATTTTTCGTTTTTTTATGCCGGCGGGGTTAGAAAACCCCGCCTATCCACTTAAATTTAGAAAACATTCCGCTTTCTCTAAAATTATTCCCGGGGCTATTTTATACCCTTAATAAACTCCTCTACCTCATTAAGTTTTTTAACATTCTAGGATAGGCGGGACATTCCTGCCCCGCCTTTTAATTACTCATTTGGAAATTTGTTGTGAAAAATAGCCGTTAGTAAACGCGTCGATTAATGCCGTAAGTTCCTGCAATTTTAGCTCTTTTTCAAATCTTTTTTTGTTGTCTTCAATAGCAAGATTATCTAATTCCATTTTTACCCGCAGCCGTTCAAAATATAGTTTTGTTACTTCATCCAGAATGTTGTCCCTTAGTTCCGCCATAAGCCGTGAACGCGCGTCAATAGAAGTCTGGTCATTATTCCAGATAATTTGGCCTAAATCCCAGCTTAATGAAATATCCCATTCGATACTGTCTCGGCCTTTATTTAGGGTATCATCACCTGATTTAGTGGTAGAACCACTTTCCCAATGCCGAAGATCAGATGTGTTCCTGTTCATGCTAGTGCTAATTTTAGGCAAAAACGCCATCTTTTGCGCTTGTTGCCGCCATTTTAGAATCTTTTCCGGAGAAACCTCCGCGTATTTAATTGCGGCTTCTTGTATATCTCTTATTTTCGGTTCATTTTCTGAATAACCCGCTATTTTATTAATTTTCATTTTATTGGCAGTAAAGGTATTCTTTCTCAAAAATATTCCTTTATCGCTTGCCGCGTATAGATTACTTTGATTATCGAAATCAAGCGAAGTTATATAGTTAGCGTTTAAGCCTAACGATATTTCATGCCATCTGTCTGCTTTAAATTGAAAAATGCCGGATTTTGATATAGCATATAGCGATGAATCAGAATAAATAGCCAAAAATCTGATGTCAATATTAAGTAGCCCATAATTCGGCAATAAATCCCAAATAGTTCCGCTATTAAAATTTTTATACACTCCTTTAGGCGTAGCAAGATAAAGATAGTTTTGGTTATTAGGATCTGCGGTTAAATACTGTATGGGGGGTAAGCCACTTTTTTCCTCTTCATTTATCGGTTCTTCGTTAGCGGCACCCGTTTTGTCGGAATGAGAAAAAAATATTCTTTCCCATAGATTCCCGTCATTTTTTGTCAGGAACACGCCATCTTCGCTTGCGACATAAATCAAATGAGCAGGCGGTTTACGGTAGTTAGGTTGCCGTAAATCGTAGCGCGGCGTTCGCGAATTTGCCTCGTCGCCTCCCCCCTGCGGCCGCTCGGAAGAAAATTCGTTGTTTACCACGATAGAGCATATGCGGCTATTTGCCAGTTTATCTACTGCTTTACGCCAACTCTGTCCCGCGTCTTTACTGATAAAAAGCCCTTTATGCGTGCCTAAATAAATATTTTTTTCGCAAGCCCAAACAGCGCCGCAGTCTGATTCCAAATAATCCTTGCCTTTAAATATTTTTTTCCAGTTTTTCCCCTGGTTATTGCTGTAAAACAACCCGTTTCCTGTAGCGGCATAGATATGATTACTGTTTTTGCGATCAAAAGCCAGTAAATTTACTTTTTTATTTTCTCCTTTGATCGTCAAAATATTTTGCCAGCTGTCTCCCGCGTCTTCGGTTTTCATTACCGCGTTATTCGAACCGGCATAAATAATTGTGGGATTATCGCGGTTAACTAATACCGTGTTAAGAAACAAATTTTCTCTGCTAATGTTTTCCCAGTTAACTTCTTGCGCATAGCATATTATCGCGCGTATCACGCTAAACGCTATTGCGATACATAAAAATATGAGTTTTTTCATTTTTGCCACCTCCTACTTTAATAGACGTATGAAATCTTCTAATCTAACGCAAAAATATTCCTTTGAAGCAAAAAAGTTTCAAGTTTTAAGATTCAACCCCTATTATTCTAGGCTCAAATTCCCTGACACCTGAAACTTGAGGCTGGCGCACTTGTGTTATCGCAAGCTTATGCTTTTAAAATATGCTATACTTATTACTATGGAAATCAGGCAAAAAACCGAATTAAGAAAATTGATGCTTCCCAGCATGCAGCAATCGCTGAAAATCCTCCCGTTATCTTTGCCGGAACTGCGGGAATTGATTGATGTCGAGTTAAATAATAATCCGCTTTTAGAAGAAATTGCGCCTAAAAAATCCGCGTCCAAAATTCTTCGGAAATTGTCGGCTTATAAAAGTAATTTGGTAGGAAAAGATTTAAATTTTTTGCCTGAACTTGTTGTTAAAAATGAAACCTTAAAAGATGTTTTGCTTAGAGAATTATGGATGTTCGCGAAAAATGATTTAGCGGTAAAAATTGGGGAAGAAATAATCGGCAATATTGATGATAACGGTTATTTACGCGCTTCTGGGGAGCAGATCGCCACGCTATTAGGTTGCTCATTGGAACAAGTGGAGGACGGTATCCGCATGGTCCAGCAATTTGAACCCGCTGGGGTGGCCGCGCGCTCAGTCCCGGAATGTTTACTTTTGCAGTTGGAAGCGGCTAATGAATTGGATCCTGTGATAAAGGAAATTGTGGAGAATCATCTTGAAAATATAGCGAAAAAAAATTATACTTTCATTGCCAAATCGTTAAAACAGCCCTTAGAAAAGGTTATGCCTCTTATTAAGAAGATATTGAAGCTTAACCCCAAGCCGGCGCGGAATTTTTCTTCAGAACAAAAACAGCCGGTTATTCCCGATATCATAATAAATGGCGAGGATGATGAAATTGAAGCGATAATAAATGATGAAGATATTCCCACGTTGCATATTAATAAGGATTATAAGAGCATACTAAAGGATAAAAATCTTGATTCAAAGGCCAGAGGATTCTTGGCCGGGCAGCTTCGTAATGCTCTTGAGCTATTAAACGCGGTAAATAAGCGGCAGGCCACTTTAAGGAAGATTGTGGATTTGATAGTTGAGCTTCAGGCGGACGCGATCAGGCATGATCTTTCTTATCTTAAACCTCTTACGCTTTCAGAAGTGGCGGATAGCTTAAATATGCATGAATCTACGATCAGCCGTGCCATAACGAATAAATATGTAAAATTGCCTTATGGGACAGTCTCGCTAAAAGATTTTTTTTCAAGCCGTATAGATGTTCAAAATGGGGATTCAGTATCTTCTAATTTTGTGCGGCGGTTGATTAAAGAGCGTATTGAACAGGAAGATAAATTACATCCGTTAAGCGACCAGTCTCTGTGTAATATCCTGTCTAAGGAATATAATTTTAATATTTCAAGGCGCACTGTGGCAAAATACCGCGAAGAATTAAAAATCCTTTCTACCGCCTTCCGCCGCGAGAAATAGTTGACCGCAAAAACATTGGCGTGACAAAGTCACAACGTCACCAGAAAAAATAAAAAAAACTCCAATTTAATGTAAATTTACGGTGATGTGATAACTTGTTGTTCTTGTGACGTGGGGACATGGTGTCTTCTGGAATTTGCGTAGATTTATTCCTGCATAAATGACGCGGCCAGGTTAATCAGTTTATCGATTAACGGCATGCTATTAGTATCAATCTGCTCGGGGGATGCTTTTAAAGTGCAGAGGTTCATTACTCCCAGGACATTATCGTGCACTTTAATAGGAAGCACTATGGAAGTATTTATTTGCGGCCGTCGCATATAACCTTTAATCCTGTTGTTTTGTATGTTATCGTTCAGGATATATGATTTTCCATCTTTCGCGGCTGTACCGGAAATACCTTCGCCTAATTTGATCCGCGTATTTTCTATGATTTCTTTGGAAAGGCCTTTTGCCGTATAAATTTTTAATTCAGATTTTTTCTTGTCCAAAAGCATTATTGAGCCTATACTCGCTTTGCTGATTTGGCAGGCCGAGTCTAGCAGTGTATTTAAAAGTTCACTTAATTTTGGCACCACAGTCATTTCGGTTTCTTTCGCGCGCAGAAAGTTTTGGTAGGATAAATTCAGTATATATTCTCCGACATCCTTTATTAATGCAACCAGTGAATGCGCTAGATGAAATGACAGGGTTTTAATTTCCGCGACCGCCTGCCAGAATTCTTCCAGGTCAAGATGCAGTTCTTCCGCTTGCCGCGCGTATTCTTCTTTTGGCTTAAGCCTGACGAGATTTACCGGCCCTAACAAGATATACCCGATAACAGAGCTATTAATTTGCAGCGGCACGATAAAATTATGGAGATTAGCTATGCAGGTAAAACTTAAGTTCTTATCAACGATACCTTTGCCTCCCAGGAATGTTGGCAGGCATAAATTGCAAATTTCATTTTTAAAAGGTGAATAACGCAGTAATTCGCGGCATAATCGCGGTTCTTCGGTGGGCGCGGTTACATACGCGCCTTTTGAATCTAAAGTCGCTATATGGATATTGGTTATTGTGGAAAAATTATCCTGAATTTTTTTCCAGGTAGTTATATCTATCAAATCGGTAAATAAAATTGTTTCGCGAGGTTTAATTCTGTTTTTTTCTTCCATTGCCGTTGTTTAATAATTCATAACGCACCATTTTTTTATAAAGAGTAGTCCTGTTTATTCCCAGCGCAAGCGCTGCGGCATTGCGATTCCATTCCACAGCTTCAAGCGTTTGAATAATTATTTTTCTTTCCGGGCTTTTTAAGGCGTCTTTTAAGTTGCCTGTGTTATTTTTAGTGTCTGAAGTATTCTTTGCCGCGGCCGGCACGGAATTGATTAAAAAATCCGGTAAATCGCTTAACGCGATTACAGGCCCTTTGCTTAAAATTATCGCCCTTTCAATAATATTTTCCAGTTCACGCACATTGCCCGGCCAGCTATATTCCATGAATTTCGCAAGCACATTTTCCGATAATCCCTGTAGTTTCTTGCCCATCCTTTTGGCGTGTTCTTCCAGAAGGTCTTTTGCCAATAATGGGATATCCGCCTTGCGTTCTCTTAAGGGAGGGATTTCAATATTAATGATATTCAGGCGGTAAAATAAATCCAGCCGGAATTTCGATTGTGCGATCAAATCTTGCAGGTTTTGGTTGGTAGAGGCAATTATCCTGATATCGATTTTGATTGTTTTCGTGTCTCCTACGCGCTCAAATTCCCCTTCCTGCAGTACCCGCAATAATTTTACCTGCAGCGCTGGGGAAAAAGCGTCAATTTCATCCAAGAAAATAGTGCCTCCATTAGCTAATTCAAACCGGCCGATTTTATCTTTTAGCGCTCCTGTAAATGCCCCTTTTACGTAACCGAACAATTCGCTTTCAAGGAGGCTTTCAGTCAACGCGCCGCAGCTAACTTCAACAAAAGGCTTCTTACGTTCTTCTTCATCGTAATCGTGGATCGCGTGGGCAACCATGCGCTTTCCTGTTCCGCTTTCTCCGTATATTAAAACAGTAGCCCTGGTTTTTGCTACTGCTTCGATCAAAGAGTAGATCTTTTGCATTTTGGGGTCTTTACCCGTTATATGAAGCAACCTTTCTTTGGTTGCCGCGGAAAGTTCTTCTTTTAGCGTTATATTTTCCTTAAGTATCTGCCTCTGGTTAATTAACCTCTCAAGGAGAATTTTAATTTCGTTGTCAATTATCGGTTTCATTATATAATCATAAGCGCCGTCTTTCATCGCGTCGACCGCGCTTTTTATGCTGCCGTAGCCGGTAACAATTATGACTTGAATATCAGGATAGGTTTTTTTTATGTTTTGCAGCAATTCTACCCCGTCCATTTCCGGCATTTTGATGTCGCTGATAACAATATCCGCGTCATATGTTTTTAGTAATTCCAATGCCTGAACGCCGCTGGAGGCGGAACTGACAGTATATCCTTCAAGGCTTAAGAATTCGCTTAATGACCGCCTGATCAGAGGCTCATCATCAACGATTAATATGTTAATTTTATTATGCTGCAGGTTGTTGGTTTTCATCTTCAAAGTATTTTTTAGGGATTAAAATAGTAAAAGTACTGCCGGTGCCCTGGCTGCTTTGTACTTCTATTTTACCGTCATATTTATTTACTATTTCTTTGGAAATGGCTAATCCCAACCCAGTGCCTTTATCCATGGTCTTAGTGGTAAAAAACGGCTCAAATATCTTGTCTTTAATTTCGTGCGGTATGCCCTCGCCGTTATCTTTAAAACTGATAAATACAGCGGAATTCTTCAATTCGGTTGATATTTCTAATTTTCCGCCTTCAGGCATCGCATCTATGGCGTTAGTAATTATATTTATCAAAACATGCGATAATCCCATGTCCATTAAGCGGGGAAGTTTTAGCTGATAATTCCTGGCTATTTTGATATTATTTCCCAGCTTGTTTTTTAAGGCTGCCAGGGAATCGTCGATTAAATCATAGATGTTTACATATCTTTTAAACTTAGGCGAATCGCAATTTACCAGATGGGAAAATTCAAGCAGTGATTTTGTGATATTTCCGATTCTGTTTAATCCCCCTTTAATTTCAAGAAGGTATTCCCTCGCTACGGAATGATCGGTAAGCTGGTTTAAAACCATATTGGTGTACCTGATAATGCCGTCTAAAGGATTATTGATTTGATGTACTACACCTGCCGCGAGTTTACCAACGGTCGCGTATTTTTCGAGCAGTTTTTTTTGTTTCTCCAGCTTCTCTTTTTCGTCGTTTATTCGCGAAGAATTAAGCAGGTTTTCTACTATAACGCAGGCGTATTTGCATAAGGTAATCGCGAATTGCAGGTCTTTTTCAGAAAAAGGCTCGCCGGAAGATTTATCGGATATATTAATTAATCCTATAAGGCCATCCGCGCCGATAAGGGGGATAGAAATGAAAGATTTTGTGTTGTAATGGGTAAATCCGTTTCGATTAAAACGCGGGTCGTTGTCAATATCCCGGACTAATACCGGAGATTTTATTTCAACCACTTTTCCTGAGATCCCTTCGCCTATCCTGCGCTTAATATCCGTTATGGCAATATCATGCGAATTGACATAAGAATCAAGCACTAATTCTTTGTTCCCGTTGTCGAATAGAAAAAAAGAGCCGCTTTCCGCGTTCAAAATGGACATTATTTCTTTTAAAGTTGTTTTGAGAAAGTAGCGTATAAAATCCAATATTGTCGTATCTACATCGGCTTTAACCTTGGAATGCGGCATTTCTTCCCTTTCTGTTTAAACACTATATCCTTTTTAAAATTTCCTTCGCGTTTTTAATAAGTTTGCTATCAGGGTAGTCTTTAATTAATAATTCTAAAGTTTCTTTAGCTTTTGCTTTATCTTTTATTTCTCGCGCGTATATTAAAGCTATATTCAGCACAATCGCGGCAGTATCAGTCTTACTTTTATATTTTTCGACTACATCGTTTAAGGCATTAATAGCATTAAGCGGTTCTTGCATAAACAGGTAACATTCGGCGGCCAATGTTTGCGCGCGCAGCGCCAGCGGCGAATCGGGATATTTTTCCGCTAAATTATTATAATGATTAATCGCGTTCCTGCCTGCCTGCCTCATTTTATCCGGGTCTAATTTTTGTTTATAATATTGAATTAAATAAATCGGTAAAGTAATGCCTTTTGGGGTAACCGGATATTCTGATAAGATTTTATTGTATTGCGTAAGTGCCGTGCCCCATTTATTTTCTAATTCGTAAGATTTTCCGGTAAGAAAAACCGCTTCTGAACAAATCGCGTCAAATTTATTATATTTAGCGATAATTTTTTTTAACTGCGCGCGCGCGGCGCCATATTCTTCCTTAACAATATAGAGCTGGGCAACATTGAATTCAGCGTTTACGGCCAGGCTATTATCGCGAAATTGCAGCGAGAATTTATTTAAAATGGAAACAACCCGGTTTAATTCATTGTTTGGAGTGGCATGAGGGTTTTGAAATATTTTTTCCGCTTGTTTTACAGTTTGATAATACTTTCGCTCAATCGCGTATTGGTCCTGTTCGCATCCAAAACAAAGGCTGAGTATTGAAGCGATTAGCGTGAATTGAATTATTTTATTCATATTATTCATTTTTCCTGATGTAAAGTAATGCCGTAGAAACAGTAATTAACGGGTCAATGATCAACGAACTGAATATAAGGCTAAGTATGCTCACATAAAGGACAGATTCCGGAATAAACCTGGAAATCAAAAAAACAGTATTGGCGTTTAAAATAATTATTGGGATATATATTAGCATCGGCAGTCCGACCAAAATTAGTGTTATTGCAATGTTTTTCCTGAAAAAAACTAATGATTTAATCAATGCTTTAAATAAATTCTCATCCCGGTGGATTACTCCCGGTATTGCGTAAGCAAAGACTGATTGCAGTAAAAGCGCTATAAAAAAATTTAATAAATATAAACCGGTTCCCATCCATAGGCCGGGCCCTAAAAATAAAAGTTTTTTGTGGCCTGACATAAAGTATTTTATTAATAGTTTATTTACGATGGTGAATGCCCCGTAGAACATCACTGCTATAAGAAAAACAATTAAAAATAAAGTGAGATATTTCTTAAAGGCTATTTTAACAGGCCTGCCGTAAATTTTGGCTACAGCAATACCGGATAAAAGCGAGCCGGCTAATACTGCCAATGTGGTTCTTGACATAGATGCTAATTTGGGGATTAACAAGAAATTTGCGGGGTAATGCAGGAATTTTTCACCCCAAAACGCGCGGATTGGCGGGCCTAAAACCGGAAGAAACGGCATCCGCGGCGCTAAATAAATAAGAATCAGCGCGATGAATTCGAGTAAAGCGAAAGCGATAAATGGCGCGTAAACACCAGGCTTATTTTGAATGGTTCCGATGGTTTCGATTAGGATTTTTATTGGGTTGGTTTTATTGCGCGTTTTTTGTATTTTCATAAAATACTTTATTCTTAACTGTTGTTATTGCAATAAGATGAAATTGTGACGGGATGTTTATCTTTAAATTATTTCAACCAAAAGTATATCACCTAACCGTTTAATTGTCAAGGCGGAAAGCTTCTAAAACATCTAAAGAAAAGGTTGACATTTTGTGAAAAAAGATGCATAATTTAATTGGAAGTACATAATTATTAACTTATTTACAACATAAAGCCTATGGATGAATTGACCGTTATCACAGAACAAGTAACACAGCACAAATTATCCGATTCTATAGAATATAGAGTCGCGCGTTCAAAGCAGGAATTAGAGGCTTCTTATTCGCTGGTTTATAAAGAATACCTTGAGCGCGGATATATCAACGAATCCATTTCAAAGCTTCACTTGTCAATTTATAATGCACTGCCTCAAGCTGTTACTTTTGTGGTTATGCTTGAAAAGAAAATGTTTTGTACCGCTACTTTGATCACAGATTCCCGCCTGCGGCTTCCTATGGATGAGCTTTACCATGATGAATTAAATCAATTGCGTAAGCAGGATAAACGGTTATGTGAAATTTCTATGCTGGCATGCGACCCGGAGCTTTTCAAGGACGGCGTATCCGTTGTGCTGCACTCAAAAAAATTGTTTTTCATCGTTTATCTTTTAAAGGTTATTTTTGATTATGTTATGGAATATTTAAAATATGACTGCATCTGCATAAATATCGATCCTAAACATAAATTGACCTATGATTTTCTTCTTTTTAAAGATTTGGGAGAATTAAAGGTGTCTACACACGCTAACAGTCTTCCCGTAATAGGCAAATATCTTGATTTGAGTACTGTTGAAAAAGAATGCGTAGATAACAACAAAGAAGGCTTACACAAGATGTTTTTGCAAAAAAATGCCGGATTTGATAAGTTCAGAAAAAAATACGATTTTACTATGGATGATTTGCAGTATTTTTTTGTTGAAAGAACAGATATTTTCAGGAATGCTTCAATGTTTCAGTTAGATTATATTATGCAATGTTATCCTACTTATAATTTTTTAAAAATAATGATGAAATAAGTACTATAACGAGAAAAATATGGCCATAAAAATCTTGGTAGTTGATGATGAACCGGATATGATCGCGATAATGAAGCTGACTTTAGAATTAAAGGGTTTTGAAGTTTTAACTGCCTATGACGCGGAGGAAGGTTTCACAAAAGCTAAGGAAACTTCTCCCGACCTGCTTATTTTGGATATATTGATGCCTAAGGGTTTTGGCGATGATTTAGCTAACAGGATAAACAATGATTCTGATACTAAAAATATTCCCATTATCTTTTTTACAAATATGCCTGTCCCTCTTTTAACGGCGCCGACAGAAAAAGAGATGCCTTTATCTCAGGATAGTAAAGGCAATTTTTATCTGCAGAAAAGTTGTACTGAAGCGGATTTGCTTGCCGCGATTAATCAAGCTCTCCGGAATAAATGACCCCCTTTTTTACAATTTTTCAAGCTTTTGAAGCTGCATGTAAAAAGAATCCCGCGGCAAAAATAATTTATTTTAAGGAAAATGATGATTTCCGTTCTTTTTCCTATGATGATTTGTATAACCGCGCGCTTTGTGTTGCCGGTCTGCTTTTAGAAAACAGCATAAAAAAAGGTGATTCCGTGGCGATTATCCTGGAAAACGGCCCTCTTTGGCCTATCGCGTTTTTAGGTGTTACGCGTTTAGGCGCAGCCGCGGTTCCCTTATATCACGAACTGACCTTTGAAGAACTCAGGCACTTAATTTTACATTCAGAAACACAGGCGGTTTTGACCTCGGCTAATATCGCGCCGCGCGTAAAAGAGGCTTCACGGGGTTTATCAATACCAATTATTGTTTTAGGCTTGTATGAAACTTTTAAATCAAGCCCTCCTAAGGCCGCGCTTGTTCAAGCCGATATTTCCCCCGAAGACATTGCCTCTATTGTTTATACTTCCGGCACTACGGCTTTGCCTAAAGGGGTAATGTTATCTCATAAGAATTATTATTCAAATTTGGACTCCATAAAAAAATTAAATCTTATAACGCCTGATGATTGCCTTATTTCCCTCTTGCCGTTGTATCACACATACCCCTTCATGGTGAATTTTTTAGCGCCGATTTTAATTGGCGCTAAGATCAGTTTCCCTGCCAGCCTTGATTTTACGGAAATATCTTCATGTATGCAAATAACGCGTGTTACGGTTTTAGTGGGCGTGCCGCGCCTATTTACGCTTTTCCATGAAAGAATAACCCAGAATATTAATAATGCCGCGCCGTTAAAACTATTTTTTTTAAACGCGGTTTTAAACATTTCTTTACAATTAAGGAATTGCTGCGGTATAAATCTTGCAAAAATCGCGATGAAAGACTTGCACAATAAATTTGGCGCGAATTTGCGTTTTATGGCTTCCGGCGGCGCAAAGCTGAATAAAGACACGGCTTTTACGTTTTACAAATGGGGATTTACTATTTTAGAAGGTTACGGCTTGACTGAAACCTCTCCTGTTGTGAGTTTTAATACGCCTTCTGATTTTAAGTTCGGTTCCGTAGGGAAACCTATCCCGGGCATTGAAATAAAAATTAACCAGCCGGATGAATCTAAAACAGGTGAAATTCTGGTAAAAGGCGATAATGTAACAAGCGGTTATTATAAAGATAAGGCGTTTACTTTGGAGTCCATTAAAGACGGCTGGTTTTTTACGCGTGATCTGGGTTATCTTGACGAAGACGGCTTCCTTTTTATTACAGGCAGGAAAAACGACACAATTGTTTTAAGTTCCGGCAAAAAAATCAGCCCTGAGGAATTGGAAGCTTATTTCAGCAAAAGCCCTTATATTAAGGAAATATGCGTTTTTCTCGCTCTGGCCGCCGATAATGAAGATTTTCTTACCGCGGTAATTTATCCTGATGTAGAGTATTGCCGGGAACACGGAGTTTCTCAAATAAAGGATAGGATCCGCAGGGAAATTGAAATTTTATCCCGGGAGCTGCCCGCTTATCGGCGGCTGCGAGATTATATCATAGTTAATGAAGGCTTGCCTAAAACCGTGCTTGGCAAAGTTAAGCGCTATGAGATTGAAAAAAAATACGCGCGCAAATTCCGTAACGCGGAGTTAAAACAGGCAATTAAAGAGCTTTCTTCGGAAGATAAGCATTTCCTTTCCTCTTCCTTGTGCCAAAGGGTGTTTGAACGTATAAGCAAAATTGTTAAACGGCCGATCAATTTAGACGACCATTTAGAGCTGGATTTAGGATTGGATTCTCTGGCGCGGATCGACTTGTTTTTTGAACTTCAGAAATTATCCGGGTTTGAGATGGATGATAAAACATTTTTCGATGTTTTTACCGTACGGGATGTTCTTAATAAGCTGAAAGCTGTTTCGAACAGCACGCTAAAAAAAGAAGACAGCGTCAATTGGGGCAGGATTTTAAGCTCATCGTTTAATAATGAGGTAACAGCAAGGATATCGATTACGCAAACCTTCCTGGCAAAAAGCGCTAATCTCCTCATTTGCCTTCCTTTACAGGTAATTGTGCAAGGTTTATTTTTATTAAAGGCAAAGGGCAGAGAAAATATACCTAAAAGCGGCCCGGTTATTTTTTGCCCCAACCATGCAAGCTATTTAGACGCGCCTTTGCTTGCCGCGGCCATTGGCATACCGGCTTTATTACGCGTATATTTCTTGGGCTATAGCGAATATTTAGATCGTTTTCCGCTCTCTTGTGCTAAGAAACTCTTTCGTTTGATTTCAATTGATCCCAGTTCAAAATTAGCGGATACGTTAAAGGCGTGCAGTTTTGTTTTACGGAACTCAAAAGCTTTGTGTGTTTTTCCTGAAGGCGCCCGTTCTGTCGACGGTGAAATTAAAGAATTTAAACGCGGCGTGGGGATTCTGGTTAAGGAATTGAATGTCCCTGTAATTCCGGTATATATACGCGGCAGCTATAACGCCTGGCCCACGCATAAAATCCTTCCTAAACCCGCGAAAATAGAAATTATTTTCGGCAAGAAAATGTCCCCGGAAGATTTAATCGGGGATAAAGCTGACAGTATTGACATCTACCAATCCATCGCCGACTCTCTGCGCGCGGAAGTTCTCAAACTGCAATAACTCATACCACTTCCACCTACGCGGTGGAAAAATAATCGGTTAGATAATCCTTTTTCATACGTCTATTATATTAGAGAGAGTATGTACCTTATTCCACCGCATAGGTGGGATTATGTAAATATTTAAAGGGAGGAAATGGCGTATGAGAAAAGAAGAATTAATTACAGGTAGTATTTATCATGTTTTTACGAAAAGTATTGCCGGTTTTAAAATATTTAAAAATAGCGCTGAATTTTTAAGGATTATATCGGTGATTAAATATTATCAAAAAGAAAATCCTTCTGTAAAGTTTTCTCAATTTATTAAATTAACGGAAGCCGAAAAAGAACATAAACTGAAAACCAATTATTTACGCGAAAATGCGAATCTGATAGAAATAATTGCATATTGTATTATGCCTACACATTTACATTTTATTTTGAAACAATCAAAAGATCGCGGAATAACAATTTTTATGAATAATATTCTAAATAGTTATACACGATATTTCAATATTAGGAATAATCGCAAAGGCCCTTTGTGGGAAGGAAGATTTAAAAATGTATTGGTTAAAACTGAAGAACAGTTATTGCATTTGACAAGGTATTTACATTTGAATCCTGTGACCGCGTATTTAATTAATAATCCTATGGAATGGGAATTCTCTTCATATAAAGAATATCTATTGTTAATTGATGAAAAAAATAAAATTTGCAAATTCGATGATGTTATAAAGGTTGCTGCAGATGGTTATAGCAAATTTGCGGAAGATGGGATTTCATACCAGAGGGATTTAGCAATTATAAAGAAGTTAATACTTGAGTAATTATTTTTACCGTTCCCACCGCGTAGGTGGAAGTGGTAAGGTAAAAAAAAGGGGCAAATCTTTACGATTCGCCCCCTTATTTGTTGCACTTTCGAAAATGCTCCTTTTAGGGGGGTCATTGTAGAATTATTTACAGAAGAAAATCCTAGGAAATTTTCCTTCTAAAACCCAATAATCCTAAAACACCCATACCTAATAACATCATACTGCTTGGCTCCGGAACTGGAGATGTGGATCCTCCGCTAAATGCCGCGGCTCCTGAGGTATATTGCCCTACTAAACCATACTTTTGTGACCAAGGGGAATTCGCGCCTTGAGCTTCATTCCAAGCCCAAACGTTTGAATCTCCTGCAGCCACATTGTTGCCATAATAATATCGATTGGTTGCCAGCAACGCGTAATTCACATCAAGAAGAATTGGAGATTGAGACGCGTTTACTGCTGAACCGCTCGATATCGACCAATGCAATACCGAATTTTCAACAAACATGTTTGTTGTCCATCCAGCCGGCGCGACTACGTTAAAATCAGCGTTATTAAGTTGAGTAAGGTCAAAAATGTCTCCTTCAAATTGTAAATCTAATTCGCTGACGTTAACATTAGGGTTATCAAAATTAAAAGAATATCTGGCAACCCCTGTATTTGTGGCCGCGTTCCAACTATTCCCATAGTTTGAATCAACCCAGCCTAATGAATCAAAAGGCAGAGCATACGCGTTAGTTGCGATAGCAAATAAACATACCAAAATTGCAAATACTATTTTTTTCATTTTTTTCACCTCCTTTCGTTTTTTTATCTATTATTTCGAAACACGCGGAAATAAAACCGCTATGCGTGTGAAAATACCGTTTTTACTATCGGCGCGTTCGGGGAACGCGCCCTACATAAAACGAACAGTTATTTTCTCTTTCTAAAGCCCAACAACCCTGCTAAACCTAAGCCCAAAAGCGACATCGTGGCTGGTTCAGGCACAGGCGAGCTGTTTCCACCTTCCGCGTCGTGAGAATAAGGGGCAAATTTATATTTAATATGTGTAGCGCTGCCAACGTGATCGTAAAGATCAAAGTGAACACTGGAATAACCGGTAACATCAATAGTATAAGCATTAATTTGTCCCGCGTTTGCCGTAAAACTAGTGGGATAAGAATTTATAAAGTCACCGATGGGGGAATCTGTTTGGTTAAAATTACCTAAAGCAAATTTATACCAATCGGTTCCACTGCCATAAATGCCATGAGCGCCTAAAGAAGTTGTTCCGTCACCTAAAACAGGTGTTGTGTCCGAATATACCCCAACTAATGATGGATCGCTTGGAGTTGACGGATCGCTTAGTAAAGTTGTTCTGGTTGGTGATAAAGTTATGCTTCCGGTTTCCGTAGAATCATAGGCCGCAGCAAGAAATACATCAGTTATTGTTCCTTTTGATCCCGGCCCATTAACATTCCCAATAGCCCACAGTGTAAAAGAAGAAGACGGAGTTTCCCAGGTTTCTGTGGCTGAATTATAAGTTGAACCATCGATATAAAGTTGTAAAATTGGGATTGCAAACGCGTTCCCTGCGGTAAAAAATACAAACGCCGATATTAATAGTGTTGCCTTAAGTAAACTTATTTTTTTCATTTGTTCTCCTCTTTCGGCGCGTTCGGGGAACGCGCCCTACAATAAACAGTGTTTACTGCGCGCCTTTGCCGGTAAAAACTACCACAAAGGAACGCGCCAATATGTCTAAATCTGCTAATACGCACATCTTTTTGATGTATAAAATGTCATATTTGATTTTTTTCTTTACGTCATTTATGGATTCATCGTATTTATACCAGACTTGCGCAAGGCCGGTAATGCCGGGTTCAACCTGCAGCCTTTTTTCATAATCATGAATAAGCTGTTTAAAGTCATTGACCATCTCCGGCCTTTCAGGGCGGGGCCCAACAATACTCATATCTCCTTTTATAACATTAAGGAATTGGGGAATTTCATCAACGCGGCATTTTCTTAAAATTTTGCCGATAGGCGTAATTCGGGAGTCGTTCTTCTTTGCCCATACAGCGCCGGTCCCTTTTTCCGCGTCAACCCGCATGGACCTGAGTTTGTAAATTTTAAAGATTTTACCGTTTTTACCGACTCTGTTTTGCGTATAAACGATGGGGCCTTTAGAGGTTAATTTAATTAAAATGCCGGCAAGAAGCAATAATGGAGAAGTAATTAACAATCCGAAAGTGGCTAATAACAGATCTGAGTATCTCTTAATTTTCTTAAAACTTTTGCGGGTAAGGCGTATGATCACACCAATTAGCCCTCCTCCAAGCAATATCAAAGTGTTGGGTTCAGGGGCATGCGCGGTTTCCTGAAGATGTGGTTTTGCAAATGTTGTTTCTAAATCGGTATAACCATTTTCAGAAAATTGTTCGCCTGTTTGCGAGTCTGTGAGAGGATTTTCAAAATATGGCACGGCAAAAAGCAGCCTATTTTTAAATATAGGCTCTAAAGTGAAGAATACGGCTAAGAATAGGAATAATAAGATTATTTTTTTCATTTTACTCATTTTGTTTCCCAATATTTTTTGCTATGAACTACTGGAAATTTACGCATCCAGAAAAATATACGGTATTGGCGTATTAATTCTTTGAATTCGTTTACAATCTCTTTTAAAATGTCCATTTTACATTACCTCAATTGAAAGCGCTTTCAGCTTACTACATCTATTATATAGCATTTTTTATGCCAACTTGACTATTTTATAAAAACTTTTTTTAATGTTTTAACGTGTTTATTTTAAATGAGTTGTACGCATGTATTTATTTTTCTTATTTTTTTGTGGTTTGACAAAAAAATCGTATATCAATTAAATGTTTATTAAAATCAACACTTTATTAGAGCTATGCTAACTTATTCATCTGTTATAAGTTAGGATCTTCATGATTAAACCCCAAGAAGTATAAAAAAGTAAACATATTAGTGAAGATTGTCACAGGGTAGGGATGGATGAGGCGAAAAAGTTTCCACCTACGCGGTGTAGAAATCGTATAGTTTATCTTCACCGCGTAGGTGGAAAGATTTATTTTACAGCCAGATTGATTTGCAGGATTGGTAAAAGGATAGCCATTACCATTAGCGCGACTACGCCTCCGATGACAATAATTAAAATAGGCTCAATCAAGGAAACGAAGGTTTTTACTGTGCGGTTTACTTCGGTTTCGAATGTGCCGGCGATTTTTGCCAGCATGGCGTTAAGTTCTCCGCCTTCCTCTCCTACTGCTACCATATTTACCAGTATTGGCGGGAATACCTGGCTTTCCTGCAGGCATTTACTGAGGTTAAGGCCTTTTTTGATTTTTTCCTGGAAGGAAGAAATTTTTGTCCTAAATACACGGTTGTCCACGCTTAGAATTACCACTTGCAAAGCTTCTAAAACGGGAACCCCATGTGTTAAAAGCACTCCTAATGAACCGGCGAATCTTGCGGTTTCTATCTTTTGAATGATATCCTTTAATAATGGCAGACGTAAGGCTATCTTATCCACGATCAACCGGTTTTTTTCCTTTTTGTAATATGTTCTGGCCGTAATGATGCCTATCACTGCGATAGCGATAAAAAAGACCCAGTTTTTACTCATAAATTCGCTAATTCGCATAATAATAAGTGTGGGCAGAGGTAAAGCTTCTCCAAGATCAGCAAACATAAATACAAAGCGCGGAATAAAAAAAGTTATGACTATAAATATAGTTATCATTCCGATCGCAAGCACAAACGCGGGATAAGTTAAAGCCGCTTTGATCTGCGCGATCAATTCTTCTTCGTTTTCTTTAAAATCAGCGAGTTTCGTTAATGCTTCATCAATTTTGCCGCTTGTTTCGCCGATGTTAACCATGTTGATATAAAACGAAGAAAAAATGTTCGGATACAGGCTTAATACCGCCGAAAATGACGAGCCTTTTTGTATCTTTTCATGCATTTCTCCCAATAATTTTTTTACGTTTGGATTTGCCTCTTGCTGGCTTAAAGTTGATATTGCCGTGGCTAACGAAAATCCTGAGTGAATAAGATTGGCCAGCTGGCGGGTGAAAGCCGAAATTTCCCGCGTCCGTATTTTTTGGCGGCTTTTTTTCACAGGGATAGGGTTTATTTCATCTATAGAAACAGGATATAACCCTTCAAGCTTAAGCTTACGGGCGACAACAGTTTTATTTTCCGCTTCAATAACACCCTTTTTTATTTCTCCCGGCCCAGCCTTCGCCGTATACGCAAATTGTGTCATAACCCCCAACCCCTAACTCTTGACTCCCAACTTATATTTCCTCCTGCGCTACTTTCACGACTTCTTCAACGGTGGTAATGCCGGCTTTTATTTTATCCCAACCGGCATCTTTGAGTGAAGACATTTCTAATTGCTTAATCTGGTGAGAAGGCATTTTTTTAAGGATCATTTCCCTGATCGTATCATTTATTTCAAGCATTTCGAAAATTCCGGTCCGCCCTTTATAACCGGTGAACCGGCAGCTTTCACAGCCGCGGCCGTGTAAAAGAGGCGTTGCCCAAGTTTTATGCCCGTTAAATTGTTTGAGTAATCCCGGCTCGGGAGTATATTGTTCTTTACAGCGCGGGCAAATTTTGCGAACTAACCTTTGCGCGATAATGAGAATAACAGATGAAGCAACCAGAAAGGGGTCAATTCCCATATCCAGCAGCCTTGTAATTCCTCCAGCCGCGTCATTGGTATGCAAACTGCTAAAGACAAGATGCCCGGTCAAAGCCGTGCGTACGGCTAGTTCAGCGGTTTCACTGTCTCTTATTTCTCCGACCATCATTATGTTCGGGTCATGCCTTAACATAGATCGCAGGGCGTTGGCGAAGGTAAAACTTATTTTAGTATCCACCTGCATTTGTGTGATTCCTCTTAATTGATATTCGATAGGGTCTTCGATAGTAATAATCTTGCGTTCAGCCGAATTTATTTTATTTAAACAAGCGTATAATGTGGTTGTTTTTCCGCTTCCGGTAGGGCCGGTCACTAAAATAATGCCATGCGGTTTAGAGATCATTTTTTCCATTAGATTTAATTCATTAATTGTCAGGCCAAGGCCTTTCAAAGTAATAATTTGATTTGAACGCGGCAAAATACGGATACCGATGCTCTCGCCAAAGGGCGTCGGGATAATTGAAACTCTTAGGTCAAAAGCATCATTTTCCAATTTTACATCGATCCTTCCGTCCTGAGGCCGGCGTTTCTCAGCAATATCCAAATTTGCCATTACTTTTATGCGCGCGGCAATTGAGGTTTGAAACTGTTTTATTGCCGGCGGGCAGGGGATTTCATAAAGAATACCGTCTATACGGTAACGGATACGCAAGTCGTTTTCAAACGGCTCAAAATGGATGTCGGTGGCTTCTTGTTTTATTGCGTCTAGGAGGACTTGGTTTAAAAATTTAATTACTGACGGGTCAATTGATTCATTGTCAATATTCTTGTTTTGTTCAATTTTTAGTAATTCTGTGTTAAGAGGGGCCGCTACAGACATGGCCTCAATAGTTTCGGCGCCAACCCCGTAAAAGTTTTTAATTGAGCCTAAAATATCTTTTTGCCGCGCGATTACGGGGGCGATTTCCTGATTCAAAAAAAGCTTTATTTCGTCTATAATTGAAAGATCCAGAGGGTCATTTATCGCGATTTTAAGCGCGTCATTTTGAAGCCCCAGAGGCATGAAGTTATAATACGTGATCAATTTACTGGGAATTTTTTTAATTAGCTCAGGATCGATATTTTCGCTTTCTATTTTTATGTAAGGGATGCCCAGGTGCAGAGAAAGGGTATTTAGCAACGCGTCCTCGTCAATTAATCCTTTTGATACCAGTACCTGTACCAGTGAAACCGCGGTTTTTTTATGTTCATGTAAACATTCCTGCCACTGCTGCGCGGAAACATTAAATTTATCAGCAAGTATTTTTTCTAGCGTTTCGTTATTGTTCATATTATATAGCCATTTCCCGACACCGGGAGTCGAAGTTTGCCGACTCCCGGTGTCGGGAGTTATTCGCTCATTTTATACCTTAACGTCACAGGTTTATCGCCGCGTAAAACAACAACCTCAAAGCGCGGTTGAGTTTTTATCCGGTCAAATATAAGCCATGCCTGGCGCATACTTGTCAATTGTTGTCCTTCAATAGAATGTATAATATCCCCGTTTTTTATCCCCACGCTCTCAACAATGCTTCCGGCAGGCACATTATCAATACGGAAACCTTTTAGTTTGTTTGAATCCGGGGTTTGCATAGGTAAAATCTTGATTTTTGACAGCAAATCGTTAACCGCCGGCATGATCTTTTTTCTTATCTCAGCCCGGCTGATTGTCATTGTGCCGTCTGTTTTTGTATAGGATACTACTGTATTGCTATTTTCTTGTTCATGATTTTTCCCTGCAAGCAGCAATACTTTGGTGATTCCCTTGCGTTCTATTTTTATTTTCGCCGAGGCGATATTAATTATTTTGTAATCTTCAATAGAATCGTTTATTTTGTATACGTTTTGACTGCTTGTACGTGAATTATAGATAACTGCAAGGCAAGGCGTTCCGACAATTGTCCCGCGCAATTCAAAAGATAAATAAGCTCTTTCGTTTTCGTTTAGGGATTCTTCAGCCGTTATATCCGTCTGTTCAGGCATTTTATCGGGTTTTTTGTACGATAATGCGACGGAGTTTCTCTTTTTGTTTAAGCCCATCTTATCGCATGCTTGCTGGATAAAGATATTTAAAAGAAATACAGCCGCGATAACTAAAGGCACTGCCCAAAAGTATTTTTTAAGGTTTATTTTCATTGTCTTTTTGAGCGAAGCAAAGAAACTAAAGCTACTTTAATTTCTCCATCGCTTTTTTCATTTCTTCTTCTTTTTTTAAATGGAGGTTTTCGGTACTTACGGAAATAATCTTATCCGGATTTATTATTTTGGGAGTGATAAAGATGATAATTTCTTTTTTTGATTTCGTCTTATAATAATTGCGGAATAAATATTTTATCAATGGGATATCCCCTAATATAGGAATTTTGGCAATATGTGTTTCCACGTCGTCTTTGATTAATCCTCCCAGAACTACGGTGTTTCCGTCTTTGACGGTTATCATGGTGTTTGCTTCGGTGGTATCTACGGCTAAAGCGTTTGTTACCGTCCCGGAACGGGCGGAACTTACTTCCGGGCGGATATTCATCGTAATAAAACCATCATCGGAAATTTTGGGCGTAACCGTAAGTTTTATCCCTACTTCCACGAATTTAATTTCTTTGCCGTTGATAATGCCTCTTTCGTCAAAATGAAAAACTTCGTAGGGTTCGCTGGAACCGATTAAGATTTTTGCTTCCATGTTGTCTAAAGTAACAATTCTGGGGCTTGAAATCAGGTTAACATCGCTTGAACTTTCCAGCGCCCGTATCGCGACCTGGTAATCTTCTGTGCCTAAGACCCCGATTTTAAACGCGTCGACATAAGTTACCCCGGTTGGGATAGGCAAGCTTTTTGCACCTACGGTTATAGTATGTTTATCCGGGTTTTGATACTGCCAATCTATGCCAAGAAATTTATTCTTATCCAGGGTTATCTGCATGATTTTTGCTTCGATTAAAACCTGCGGGATCTGCCTATCCCAATGCTTAATTAAAGCATCTAGTTTGCTCAGTAATACAGGAGAAGCTGTCACTATCAGGCTGTTTGTGCGTTCGTCAATTAAGACTTCGCCATCTGTAGCGGGTATAATTCCCAGAAGGATTTTTTGAAGTTCCGCGGGCTTGGCGTAATTAAGCCTGTACGCTTTAGTTTCCAGCTTTTTATCCATTGCCTTTATCGCTTGGTCAATTGAATTGATATTTTCCTGCGTGTCGGTTACAATAATGCTGTTTGTCTTTGGTTCTATTTCCACGGCCCCTTTTAATGTTTTCAGTGAAGTAATTGTCTGTTTTAAATCCGCGACCTTTATATTTTCTACGCGGAAGACGCGCGTAACCGGTTTAAAAAATTGATCTTTTTGACTGAGTTCAGGGTAAGTAAAGACCTGAATAATCCCGCCCTCTTTTTCATAACCGCAGTTGTTGACCTTTAAGATCGCGTCAAGCGCTTTTTCAACAGGAACATTCTGCAGGTTGATGGCAACTAACCCTTTAACGTTTTTCGAGGCGATTATATTCAGCCCGCTTTGGTCGGCGATCATGCGCAGGACATCCGTTATTTCCATATCCTTGACATCTAATGTTATGGTTTTATCCTGTTGGGTTTGAGTGATTAATTCTTGGCAATGGCTTAACATCGGCAGTAATAAATAACCGGCGCACAAAGCCAGCCCCACAATGCGAGAAATCCATCCTGTAATTCTCAGGCTTATTTTTTTCTTCATTGGCTTATTACCAGTATATTGCCTTCTGCTTCAAGGATTACTTTATCTTTAACTATTTGTTTTATGTTATAATTGCCGATTTTATCGCCTTCTTTGCAATAATAATCTTTATTTTCTTTTGAATCTTTTATCACCGCGATATTCTTTTCGCCTATTGAAATCCCCAATAGTATAAATTCCTGGTCTTTGGCGTTTTTGCTTTTTAGTTTTGAAAAATTAAATAATTGTTTTCGTTTAAAAATTTCTTCGCTAAAATCGGGTATTGTTTCAAAATCTTTATTTAGTTCCATTCTGCCGCTTATTTCGGTTTGTTCGGAAAATTGAGCTATTCCTTCAGCAGAAGATAAATAATGCGGCTTTCTCAGGTTGAAAAGGACAATTAAGATTAAGACGACAGCGCTGCACGATAACGCAATAATTACCGCCGGCATAATCTTAGCAAAGTTAAATTTCTTCAATATCATATTATACACCAATTAGCGCAAATTGCACGCGGAATCTATCTTATCTTTTCCTCTGGATACGCGGGACATTCCCTGCCTGCCGGCAGGCAGGCTGTCCCACCATCATTGTGCGGGGTTAGAAAACCCCGCCTATCCGGCTATGGATTAACTTTTGGATAGCCTGGACAAGTTTGTCCCGGCTATAGAAGCAATCTATCATTCTTTAAACAGCGTCGTTTTCATCGAAACGCTTATTAACGGCAATTCGTCTTTGCCTTGAGCTTCTATCTGAACGCGTTCAACCCCGATATTTTTTAATTCTTCGGTCAATCTATACAAGAACATCGTGAAAGCCGATACATCGCATTGGCTTTGTATCTTTATGGCGTATGTCTTTAATTTAACGTCATCGCTGATTATGGTGGGTTTTATGTTTAGGATGTTCACATCCAGCCTTTTGGCGATATTGCTTATATCCTGAAGTAAACTGTCGTAATCCCTAGCGCCTTTATATTTGGATGTGGTTCTTTCATATTCAGAATTCACGTCGCCTGCTTTGTTTAAAATGGTTCTCAATTTGAATAATCTTTTTTCATTTTGTGTAATTTCCGCTTTTATACTCGTAAGATTGTCTAATACCGTGGCTATTATGTTATATGTTAACGCGGATACGGCTAATATTAAAAAAACGAAAATAATGTATTTTTCGCGCTTGTTTAATCTTCTTTTTTTCAGCATTTTAAAAATTAGCATTAATTTCAAAGTCCACTAATTCGTTTTGTGACGCGGAACTTAATTTTTTTATATATTTTACGTCCGCTTTCGTAAAAAATTTAGAGTTTTGTATGGCCCTGGAAAAATTTAAAGCGGTTTCCGAATCTTTTGCCTGTCCTGCGACAACTATTATACCGGATGACTCCCTAATCCCGATGTCTAATAAGCTGAGGTTGATTTTTTCCGGAGCTACGCGGTAAATTTCAGAAAGCAGTTTTAAAACCATCATATTTGAATTACGGTAATTCTTCAGCATTAACGCGCTCAAATTCTTTTTTTGCAGTTCAAAAGCCGGAGCGGAAATTTTACTTAATTCGGTTTTTAACTGGTGCAGGTATTCTTTTTTAACTTTTAAGTTCAGATAAGCGATGTTAGCCGCCAAAGAGAAATTAAGCAGCAATAAAGCGCAAAGATGCAGGAACAATTTATTTTTTTTTGACCGGCTTTTTTTAATTTTAAAATCTTCCGGTAAAAGGTCTATGTTTAACGCCGTATTATCCGTATTCGCGGCAAACCCGCGTGAAACATCCAGTGAGTCGTCAATTCTTGCTTTGTATTCCAGCGTGCTCTCTATTTCGCCCGCGAAATCTCCTAACTCGGATTTATTCCCTCCGAGAATTATTTTATCTATGCTCTCGCCTTTATCTTTTAATACAACTGCCGTTAATTTAATTTCCTTAATCAGTTCCGCGCGGGTCGTGTTTTGTTTAATATTTATCCCTCTGGTAAATACCAGGCGGTTATTGTTTATGAAAAGAATTTCCATAAATGAATCATCGAAATAAACTACAAGGCAATTAGTCTGTTGTTTATTTCGGCCGCAAAGCTGATTAAATAAAGAAGTTGTGCTTACGCTAACGGCATCGGGAGAAATACCCGCGTGTTCAAGTGTTGTTATATAGTTTAGAATAGTTTCGCGGGGGGCGGCAAAAAGTATTAATTCCGAATAACCTTTATGTTCTTTTTTGCTTACCGAGTAGTCAATAATCAATTCGTCCCGCTTGAAAGGGAATAGGTTGTTTATTTCGTATTCAACCATTTTCTTGATTTCCGCGTTTTCAGAAGCCGGTAAAGTTAAATATTTTACGCTTACCTGAGCGCGCGGTATGCCTAAGATAAGATTTTCGGGGATGATTTTGTTGACAGCAAAAAATTCAGCAATATAAGCGGCTATGGTATCTTTTTTTAAGGAAGAAGTTTCTATCTTCTCTTCTTTTAGGATATTCGGGAGGTTCTTTTCGATAGCCGCGTGGCATAGCCGTATAAAGCCGCCATTTATATATATAATACTTTGCTTCATTGGTCTCCTCGGCATAAAGTTACAATAAACCATTCTCATTTTATCACAAAGAAATATTTTTACAATCCTTTTGAAAAATTATTATACCTATTTAATTGGCTAAGCGGGACATTTTTTTTCCGCCATA